>OGYU01000317.1_pt1 | contig 40632 bp, 41 predicted proteins | sample 1576581 | NCBI WGS metagenome assembly OGYU01 (sample SAMEA3541547, study PRJEB24748) | human gut metagenome | biome: human gut; feature: human-associated habitat; material: faeces | place: China | collected 2012 | reverse complement strand
TTGACCTGTAAATTCTAATGATTGGAAAATCATACGACTTACCCAGAAGAAAATAATATCATATCCTGTAACTAAAGTATTTGTTGGGAAGTATCTTTTAAATAAAGGATCTTCTGTATTAGGCCAACCTAATGTTGAAAATGGCCATAATGCACTAGAGAACCAAGTATCTAAGACATCTTCATCTTGTGTCCAGTTTTCGATATCTTCTGGTGCAGTTTTTCCAACATAAACTTCACCTGTTTCTTTATGATACCATGCTGGTACTTGATGTCCCCACCATAATTGACGTGAAATACACCAATCTTCGATATTTTCCATCCATTGTGTAAATGTTTTTTCAAATCTTTCTGGTACAAAGTTTACTTTAGAATCTTTCTTTTGATTAGCTAAAGCAGCTTCAGCCAATGGTTTCATCTTAACGAACCATTGTTTTGATAAATAAGGTTCAACAATAGCTCCTGATCTTTCTGAGTGACCTACTTGATGCAAATGTTTTTCAATATGATCAACAATACCCGCTGCTTCAAAATCAGCAACTAATTGTTTACGACATTCAAAACGATCCATACCTTGATATTTATGACAAAGTTCATTCATTGTTCCATCATCATTCATACAAATAGGCATGTCTAAGTTGTATTTTTTAGCTAAGGCAAAGTCATTTGGATCATGCGCAGGTGTACATTTCATAACAGCTGTCCCAAAATCCATATCGATATAACTATCAGCCATAATTGGTAATTTTTCACCATTAGCTGGGTTGATTGCATATTTACCAACTAAATCTTTATATCTTTCATCATCAGGGTGAACAAAGATAGCTTGATCGGCAAACATTGTTTCAGGACGTGTTGTCGCAATGACTAATTCTTGATCACTATCTACAATTTTATATTTGAAATAATACATTGCCCCTTCAATTTCTTTATGAATAACTTCGATATTACTTAAAGCTGTTCTTTGTACAGGATCCCAGTTAATAATTCTTTTGCCTTGATAAATATATCCTTTTTCATATAAACGAACGAAAACTTCTTTAACCGCTTGAGATAATCCTTCATCTAAAGTAAATCTTTCTTTCGAATAATCTAAAGATAAACCTAATTTTTCCCATTGAGCACGAATAATAGAAGCATATTCTTCTTTCCAAGACCAAGCTTTTTCTAAGAAACCTTCTCTTCCTAAATCATAACGAGAAATTCCTTCTTCTCTCATTCTTGCTTCTACTTTAGCTTGTGTAGCAATTCCGGCATGGTCCATACCAGGAAGCCATAAAGCATCATAACCTTGCATTCTTTTATAACGAATAATCATATCTTGTAAAGTTGTATCCCAAGCATGTCCTAAATGAAGTTTACCTGTAACGTTTGGTGGTGGAATAACGATGGCATAAGGCTTTTTAGAAACATCTCCTGCTTTAAAATATTCTTTTTCTAACCAATGTTGATATTTACCTTTTTCAACACTTTTATGATCATATTTACTCGCTAATTCTTTTTTCATTTTCATCATCCTTTTCAATAAAGCTTTCTTTATGTTCTTTAATATATTCTCCTAATTTATCACCAATTCCTGAAGAACGTAATAAAGAAACAAATTCATTTGTAAAATCAGAGAAATTGTATGTAGCGTATTCACTTGTTTCATCAATTTCATCTTCTTGATCATTTTCAATTAAAATAGCTAATTTTTCAGCTTCTTCTAATAAATGAGCAATATCATAACATTTCATTGTTTCAAATGCTTCTTTATAATAAGGTCGATAATTACAATAAGGTTCTGTTATAAAAAACGAATGGATTGAACCTCTTCCCCCTTCTAAAGAACATTCTAATTGGTACATTGTATAAATCAATAATTCCTCATGTGTTAAATAAGGAATAATATTTCCATCATAGTTATCATCTTCATATAGACGATCTTCTTTCGCATTAATATGAAAAATAACAGCTCTTGTTAGATCAATTGGTTCAATCTTATCAAAAACATCACTTGTAAGATGAGAAAACATATCTTTTTCTTGAGCTAATTTTTCTTCATATTGCTTTCTTTTTTCTTTTACTTGTTTAAATTTTTTACCATAAAAACTAAACAAGAACACACACATGATAGCAAAAATAATCCATACATACCAATACTCTGTAAAATAATTCATCTTTTTCCTCCTTAAAATAAAAAAGCCATCCCTCTAAGGACGACTTATATCGCGATACCACCTTAGTTCTAAGTATAAAACTTAGCACCTTAAAACTTTAACGCAGTTCTACGTGTTAAACTACTTTATTTCATCTAACATGCTCCTTGGCTACCTTCACTCTTTTCATTTATCCCTTTCCAGCAAACGGGACTCTCTATCAAACAAAGAAGAACTACTCCTCCAAATCATTGCAGTTCTATTCTATCAAATAGACTATTTCTCGTCAATCATTAACTTTTTGAATATTTCTTGTAAGCCATCTAAATAACAAATTAATTTTGACATTTGATAAATATTAACTTCTTCTTGTAAATTTAATTGAACTTGCGGAACAATTGATAAAATACATTGTATTAAGATTTTTTCTTCTTTTAAAAGCTTTACTTCTTTTAAATAATATTCTAATAACGGTAAACTCTCATAGAGTTCATCATGATTTTGAAAAATATCTATCAAATCATAAATACAATAATTAATTTTCATTTGATCAATTGAAATAAGTGTTTCATCACTAACAAAAATATGTTCCTTATTAAAATGATTATACGTTAAAGAAAGTCTAATTTCATTTTTACCTTTCATTATTTCTTGATATTGACTTAAATAATAATGTGCTTGATTTAAATAATGAACGATACGATAATAATTTAAAACAAGCATCCAACCTGCTGGAGATTTAAATTTTCTAAATTCAAATTCTCTCATTAATTCTTCATAATCATTTTTTCTTTGTTGAATCAAAGAAAAAAGATCATCATACTGCTTTTTAAAAAAAGCATCTTCTTCATGTTGCATAAAAAAAGAATGATTGTGTAAATACGCTAGGATTTGATAATATGTTTTTATTTTCATTTCTTTTTTTATATGATTATCTTCTTGTAAATAAGGCATAAGATAGATATATTGATCTTGAAAAGGTGTAAAATAGTGTTGTTCATTATTTAATATCAAATGAATAAAATGATGGAGATGTAAGGTATTAAGATGTTGATAAGCAACTTCTAGTTTCTTTTCATCAACAATCTTAACACAATAAAAATGATTAGCTGTTTTCACTTTATAGACACGCGGACTGATTTGAATCAGTCCAATTACGTCTAAATCATACTTTGTTTGAATGATCTTTTGGAGCATAAGGAATAATAAGAATTTGTCCTGCATCTAAATTTAGATCTTGATTATAGTCTCTAATCATTTTTTCATCTACCTGATATTGTCTAGCTATTGAAGCATACGTATCATTTGGTAAAACGACATATAAATAATAAACACCTAGATCCTCGTCATCATCAACCTTTTCTTCTTTTTCTTTCGTTTCATAAATTTTTTCTTGTAACTTTTCAACATCATGAATTTCTTCGGGTGCCTCAGCAACGACTTGTTCATTTATCGTTTGAGTCTCAACATCCCTTGATAATTTTTCAATTTCATCAATAGGATCTTCATCAAGTTGAATATAACGATTTTCACCTTCTTCAACCCCATACACTCCAACTTCAATTTTAATTTTCAAATTACCATCAATAATATCATAATGAAAATCTTCAACCTTTAAATGAAAATCTTGACGATCTATAATCTTTTGATCATCCGCATAAACATCTAATTCCACATTTTCTAAAAAATGTCTTTTTTCTTGACTAATATATTCTCCTTTAATAGCAAGACTCCCCACCGCTCTAACACCATGATCTTCAATCTTATAGTCGATAGATTCATCAACCGTTAAAGAAACTAATTCCTTTAATTGATGTAATAAATCAATTTCCTTTTCGTAAAATATTTTTTGCATAGTCATCCTCCTAACAAAGTCTATGCAACAAATCATCAAATATGAAAAAAAGTAGGTTTCCCTACTCAAAATCTAAATCACACAATTCATAAATTGCATTCCAAGCTTCTTGGATTCCTTTTTTCTTTAAACTTGAAAAACGAATAAATGTATCACTTGGATCAAAATGTAATGTATCTTTAATTAATTTTTCATTTTTCTTTAAATCATTACGTTTAAGTTTATCTTCTTTAGTCGCAACGACAATGACAGGTACACCATGATGTTTAACAAACTCATACATCATCACATCATCTTTTGTTGGTTTATGACGATAATCAACAAGTAAAATAAAACCTCTTAAAGTTTGTCTTTCACTAATATATTCATCCATCGTTTTACCAAATTGTTTTGTGACATTATTAGCAACTTTAGCATATCCATATCCAGGAACATCTACAAAATAAAGTGCATCATTGACATTAAAGAAATTCAAAGTTCTTGTTTTACCTGGCGTACTTGATACTTTTGCAAGACCATTTCTAGATAACATTGCATTAATAAAACTACTTTTTCCAACATTTGATCGTCCAGCTAAACACATTTCTGGAAAACTTTCTTTTGGCCATTGGCTTTTCCATGCGGCTGATAATATATATTCTGCTTTTTTAATTTTTACCATTTTTCATCACCTTTTGTATTGTACAAAAAAAATAACGAAAATTCAAGATTTCCGTTATTTAACAATTGCATGCTCTAAAACTGTATCGATATGATCAGCTAAAACAATTTCTAAATCATTTCTTACTGATTCTGGGATATCTTCGATATCCTTTTCATTTTCTTTAGGAATGATGATTTTTCTAATTCCAGAACGATGTGCTGAAATAGATTTTTCTTTCAATCCACCAATTGGTAAGACATTACCACGTAAAGTGATTTCTCCTGTCATGGCAACATCATCTCTTACAGGTTTATTTGTAAAAGCTGAATAGATTGCAGTTGTAAGAGTGACACCTGCTGATGGACCATCTTTTTTGATAGCTCCTTCAGGAACGTGAATATGAATATCTTGTTTATCAAAGGCTTTATCATCTAAACCATATTTTTCTTTATTAGCTTTTAGGTAATCTAAAGCAATTGATGCTGATTCTTTCATAACATCACCTAATTGACCAGTAATAATAAATTTACCAGTACCATCAAAATGATTAACTTCGATTGGTAAAATATCTCCACCAAATTGAGTATAAGCCATACCTGTAACAACCCCTACTTGAGGACGAGGAAGTTTCTTAGTATGATCAAATGGTGCTTTCCCTAAGAATTCAACAAGTTTATCTTGATCAATTGTAACTGATTCAACCTTTTCTTTTAGGATAGCTAAAACAGTTTTACGACATAATTTAGCAATATATCTTTCAAGTTCACGAACACCTGCTTCACGTGTATAGTGTTGAATGATTTCCATGATGATATCATCAGAAATAATCATTTGTTCAGGTTTTAATGAATGCGCATCTAATTGTTTTTTAATTAAATGTTCTTTAACAATCATTAATTTTTCTTGTTCTGTATAACTTGAAACTTCAATAATTTCAAGACGATCTCTAAGTGGTCCAGGAATTCCTCCTAAATCATTAGCAGTCGCAATGAATAAAACTTTAGATAAATCATATGGTTCTTCGATATAGTTATCAGAGAATTGAGAATTTTGTTCAGGGTCTAAAACTTCAAGCATTGCACTTGTAGGATCTCCTTTATAATCACTTGCCATCTTATCAATTTCGTCTAATAAGAAGACAGGGTTTACAACACCAGCTTTTTTCATTCCTTGAATGATACGTCCAGGCATTGATCCTAAATAAGTACGACGATGTCCACGAACTTCTGCTTCGTCTCTTACTCCACCTAAAGAAGCTTTAACAAATTTACGATCTAAAGCACGTGCAATACTTTTAGCAATACTTGTTTTCCCCACACCTGGTGGACCTGCTAAACAGATAATTGGTGCTTTTAAAGATTGTGTCATTTGTTTAACTGCTAAGTGTTCAACAATTCTTTCTTTTACTTTTTCTAATCCAAAATGATCTTCTTCTAAAATTGCTTCAATTTTAGAAATATCTTCTTCATCTTTAGTTTCTTGATACCAAGGTGTTTTCATCACCCAATCAATATAAGTTCTAACAACGTTCGCTTCTGAAGATGCTGGTGGCATAGCTTCAAAACGACGTAATTCTTCTTCAATTTTATCCTTGATATATTGAGGATATGGATTTTCAGCTAATTCTTTACGAATTTGATCAGCATCGTCTCCTTTATCAACAGTATCACCAAGTTCATCTTTAATAGCTCTTAATTTTTCTCTTAGATAGTATTCTTTTTGATTTTCATCAATACTTTCTTTGACTTTTCTATTGATTGTATCTTCTAATTGACTAATCATTTTTTCAGACTCAATAGAACTTGCTACTAAGAATAATCTTTCATTAATTCTTTGTTCTTCAAGAATTTTTTGTTTTCTATCTAAATCAATTGGTAAATATTGACCAATTGTATCAGCAAGTAAACTAGCTGATGTCCCATTTGAAAGTAAAGTTAAGCTTTCAGCTGGAATATGAGGCATATGACGTCTTGCTTGTTCAAAATAAGCTGTTGTTTTTCTTACTAAAGCAACTTCTTCATTTGTGTCTCCATAAATATCTTCTAAAACTTCAGCTGTTGAAAAAATTGAACCATCTTCAATTTTAAAATCTCGAAGAGCAACTCTTTTTTCTCCAGTAACAGTTAATTTGATTGTCCCTGCACTATCGCGACGGATTTTCTTTTCAATTTTACATAAAGTTCCAACATGATAAACATCATCATATTTTGGATCATCAACAATAGGATTGATTTGTGATACAAATAGGATATTGTTATCAAAGTCACGACTTGAAAGTTCAAGTGCTTTTAAACTAAGGGGGCGACCAACATCTAATGATAAACGGTTACCCGGAAAGACAATCATTCCTCTTGTGCACACAACAGGAAGGGTTAATAATGTACTTTCACTCATAATAATCCTCCTTTTTTAAAAAGACGCTTACGCGTCTTTTAAACTATTTCTTTAAGTTTTCTTTAACAACGTCTAACGCTTTTCTATTTAAAATATCAGCATCGATTTGGTACATATTTTGAGCGAAGATTTGTTTGATTTCTTCTAAGTCTCTATTATATGTATTTGCGATTGTTTCTAATTCGCTATTACGTTCTTCATCAGTTACTTCAATATTTTCAGCTTCAACGATAGCAGCTAAGATTAAGTTTAATTTAACTCTGTCTTTTGCTTGATCAGTTAAATCAGCTTTGATAGCATCTTTGTTTTTACCAGTGAATTGTTCATATAATTCAAATGATAAACCTTGTTGTTGTAAGTTCATTTCAACTTCTCTTAACATTGTATCTAATTCAGAATTTAATAAAGCTTCACTATCTTCTACTTTACAACATTCAATTAAAGCTTGAGTTAAATCAGAGAAGAATTTGTTTTCTACTTCATTTTCTTTTTGTGATTTTAATTGAGCTTTAATATGATCTTTTAATTGATCTAAAGTTTCAACACCTTCGATGTTAACATCTTTAGCTAATTCATCATCAGCTTCAGGTAAAACTTTTTCTTTAATTTCATGAACAGTTACTTTGAATGTAGCTTCTTTACCAGCTAATTCAGTAGCTTGATAATCTTCTGGGAATGTTACAACAACATCTTTTTCATTTTCACAAGTCATACCGATCATTTGATCTTCAAAACCTGGAATGAATTGTCCAGAACCGATTTCTAATGAATGATTTTCAGCTTTTCCACCTTCGAATGCTTCACCATCGATGAATCCTTCAAAGTCCATAACTACTGTATCACCTTTAGCAACTTCACCGTTTTCTTTAGTTGTTAATTCAGCGAATTGATGACGATAGTTTTCAACTTGTGCTTCGATATCTTTTTTAGCAACAGTTACTCTACCTTTTTTAACTTCTAATCCTTTGTATTCACCTAATTCAACTTCAGGTTTAACAGGACATAAGATTGTAATTTTTAAGTTATCATTATCAACACTATCAATATTTAATGTTGGTTGAGCAATTGGAGCAACTTCAGCTTTTTTCATGATATCAGCATATCTTTTTTGTAAGATTTGATCAGTAGCTTCATCATAGATAGCTTGTTTTCCAAGTCTAGCTTTAATCATAGCAACTGGAGCTTTACCAGGTCTGAAACCATCTAATTTAACTCTTGTAGCTAATCTTTTTAAAGCAGCGTCTTGAGCTTCTGCCCATTCTTTTTTATCAAATGTTACTTTAATTTGAGTAACAGCATTTTCTAATTTTTTTGTAGTTGTTCTCATTATATATTTCTCCTTATTCCGTATCAAAAGACATTATATACTAACCTTTTTTTAAATTCAACTATATTAATAAATTTTAATATTCGATTGATTGTATTGTTTCCAATACATCTTTTACATCCTCTTGATTGCAATTATATAAATATTCAATATCTTCTAATTCAATATCTATATATTGTAAAGATGCTAAATGATAATGAATAGCTCCTGCAATACTACGATAATCTTGTTCATCAATATATTTTGGATAGATTGAATAAAGATAAAAATTTAAAAATTGTTCACACATCGTAAGTAAAGATGGATTATCATCTTCTAAAGCATCCATCAACAATTTATAAATTTCAACACCAGATTCTTGATTCAAGACCATTGGGGCATAACTTGGGTTAATATCGTAGTGCACACCTTTTTTGACAACTTCCAAATCTTCATCAATTTCTTGATCAATCATTAATTCTATTAATAAACTTTTGGCAAAATCAGGTTGATCATTATCTCTAATAAATTGACGAATAGGAACAATCATACGACGAATATTCATGCCTTCCATTTGTTCAATAGCCATATAAAGTAAATCTTCATTTGTATCTTTTTTAGTTAAAATATTTTCGATATCTTCTTCATTAAAGACTTTTTGAGTCACCCCATCAAAAGATGCTTCTTGTTTTGCTAATAACAATTCATCATAAGCTGCATTAAAAACTGTTTCATATTGATAAGGAATATAAGGCATTGATAATTCCTCTACAATAATATTAATAGCTTCTTCAAATTCTTCTAAATCTTTTAAAATCGATACATAAATAGCAACAACATCATAATAAGTTTCTCCAGCAAGAACTTTTGCTTTCATACCTTCTCTTTTAGCTTGTTGTAACTCTTTCAATCCATATAAACAAACAAGTCTTTGATAACGTACTTGTTCATTATCCATATCATTTAAATATTGCAACGCTTCTTTATATTGACCTGTTTCAATTAAATCTTCTATCATTTTTCTTCTTCATCCTCATCATCATCTAATTGTAAATCATAAGTGATTTCGGGTTGTGTTTGTTCTTCTTCATGTAATTTTTGAATCATTTCACTATAACCCTCTAGTTTCCCAGTCTTCACAAAATCATCATCAGTAAGTGGCACAACTATCCCTCCTTCATTTTCGCTATTATAATATAAAATAAATCTTTAAAAAAGGCAAATTTTAAGACTATTTTATCACTCTTTTCATATTTTAAATAGTGAGGTGATTTCATGTATAAAAAATATTTAAGAAATATTTCAATGATTTTTTTATGTGCTTTTGCAACCTTTGTTTATTTTAAAAATGATGATGTTAAAACAGTGAAAAAGAAAGCCAATATGCAAACAGTTATTTTTAAAGATCAAGATGAAACGCTTATTCCTGTTTCTGTGGATATTGGTGTTAAGGATAATAAGGAAAATAATATTCGAGGGGTTATTGAAACAATGAAATCAAAAGATTTTACTCAATTAGGACTTTATCCTATTTTTAATAAGAAATTAGAACTTAATGCTTTAATTATGGAAAGTAATCAACTTACATTTGATTTTACAAACAACTTTAAAATCTCTAACAATCAACAAGCTTTAGATATTTGTGAAGCCCTTAGTTATTTATTTTGTAAAGATGGTATTTCTAAAATCAATATGAAAATAGATGGTAAAGCTGTTTCTTCATTTGAAAACACAACAATACCATTAAGTTGTATCACTCCTAATTTAGGTATTAATAACTTTGAAACATCCACTTTTGATCTTTATCAAACCTCTTCCGTCCTTGTTTATAACGAAAAAGAAATTGCTGGAAAAACATATTATATTCCTACAACAACACGTATTCAAAACACAAATCAAACAATTGATCAAAAAGTATCTTTATTATTAGATCATTTTGAAAATAATACTAAAGTAGAAACAACTAAAAAATCACAATTAAACGATGGCTTACTTTCTATCTATTTATCATCACGTATTCTAGATAATAGCGAAAATATTTCCCCTACTCTTTATAGTCGTCTTGAAAAATCATTTTTATCACTTCCTGATGTTAGTTCAGTCCATATCTATATTAATAATGAACTTATTCAAGAAGATCAAAATGTAAGTACATCAATCGATAATATTGTACAAATCTAGTAAAGTTTTGTTATAATGTTTTTGGTGATGAAAATGAAAAAAATAGTAGTAATGTCAGATAGTCATGGTTATCATCAAATGATTGACCGTGTAAAAGAATTAGAACCTGATGGAGATTTTTATATTCATTGTGGAGACAGTGAAGCTGAAACATATATGATGCAAGATTGGTTATGTGTTAAAGGAAATAATGATTGGTATAGTGATTTTCCAAATCAAATTAAATTTAAAGTTGAAGATTTAAACTTTTTAGTTGCTCATGGGCATCGTTTTGGATATATGGATCGTGAAACAAGTATGATCTATACTTTGCAAGAAGCAAACTGTGATGTACTACTTTCAGGACATACGCATGTTCCTATGTATAAAGAAGTTGATGGTTGTACACTTATTAATCCTGGATCTACAACTTTACCTCGTGGAGGAAGTAATCGAAGTTATTGTGTTATTTATGTAGAAGGTAAAGATTTAAAGGTTGAATTCAAAAATTTAGATGATTTTTAAAAAAGTATTGCTTTTTAAAAAAATATATGCTATTCTAGTTGAGCAGTTGAAAGTAAGCAATGTCTACGTAGCTCAGCTGGATAGAGCACACGCCTTCTAAGCGTGCGGTCAGGGGTTCGAATCCCTTCGTGGACGCCATTTAATAAACAACAACCTTCGGGTTGTTTTTTATTTTATATAAACATTTAATCCAGAGATAAATATCTCTGGATTCTATTTTTACTATTTTGTTATTTTTATAAATTATTCAATTATATTTGTGGACCACATTTATTTTTTTAACTTAATCCTGACAATGATCTCATAACAAGATCAACATCTCTATTTTCTAATTCTTGTATAATATGTAAATACGTTTTTTGTGTCGTATTCATGCTTGAATGTCCTAACCTTCTAGCAACACTAGCAATAGAAACTCCTGCGAATAAAAGCAAGGAAGCATGTGTATGTCTTAAACCATGTATTGATATAACTGGAACTTCTGCTTTTTTACAATATCTTTCTAAAACACCATTTACTGTTGAATTGTATACTTTTCCTTTAACAAAAATTGGTTGATCAGCCTGTAAATCTTTAATCAATTGAGAAAATTGAATAACCGTTTGCCAATCAATTTGTACTTTTCTAATAGATGATTGATTTTTAGTTGGTAAAAAACCTCCTTCACCTTTATAATCCCATGTTTTAGAGACAGAAATAGACTGCCTTGAAAAATTAAAATCTGCTGGTGTTAAAGCAAGCGCTTCTGAAAATCTTAGTCCTGTCTTAGCAATCAAAAGAATCAACCATTCCCAACTAATTTCATTTTTTAATTCTAAAGTATCTAATAAAGTGTGTAATTCAAATTGATTAATATATTTTACTTTTTTTACACTTGGTGTTTTCCCTTTAATAATTGCTTTTCTAGTAGGATCTCTATCAAGTAATCCTTCGTCTACAGCATCTAATATAGAACCCTTTAATTGATGATGAAAATCCATTGTTGTTTGTCTTTCATGTTCTAAAGCATATTCATTTAATAACTCTTGATAAGAAATTCTCGTTAAATCTTTTATCTTCAAATCAGGAATCAACTTTCTTAACCATCTAAGTGTCATCTTATACTTATCTAAAGTTACTTTTCTTATAGCCCCTTCTTTATATATTTTTATCCACTTTTCATAATAGTCACAAAACAAATCATCTTTATTTATTTCATCCATATATATTATCTCCTATTATTGTGGTCCACATCTAATCATTCTTTACTTCATTATAATCCTCTTTGTTACTCTATTTACAAACGCTGATGAAGGGTAATAAGGTTATCGAGTTGTAAGAAATACTGACCGATTTTAGTTTGTTCATCGAATTTTGGGAGATATATGTATAATTTCATCATAACATCTGCATTTAATTTTGCACGTCCTCCACCTACTAAAAACGGTTCAATATCTAATTGACATATATTGTAAGCTAAAAAGCTATTATGACATTTTTTTTCTATTCCTTGTAAAACATGTGCATGATTATTAACCCAAATACGTCCATTTACATAATAAACAGGATAATTTTTTAAATCATTCGCTCCGTCTTCAGCGATTAAAACAAATTCTCCATCATGAGTATATCCCTCAACATAATCCTGAATTCCATTCGCACCATAATAAGGTGTCAAGCCGCTTACTCTTAAATTTGATGCTACAGGTATTCTAAGATTATCGAATCTATTAGCAACATCGCCTAGCTTACGCTGTTCCCAAGTAAAAATACATTTTGTGTAAGTATTAAAAAACCAAGAATTTTCAATAAAACTCTTGGTTGGTCCAATATTATTTAATTTTTATCCATTTTCTAATAATTAGATTGTATAAAATTTAGAAATTATTTGTCTTTTTACTAAATTTTTAACTAATTAAAGAATTATAATTTCGCTGATGAAGGGTAATAAGGTTGTCGAGGCTCCTAAAATACTCTCCAATTTTCACCTCTTCCATTCTTTTATTTGGTACATCTATTTTCAAATTGGATAAATCATTAGAATTTATTGCAGGATAGCTAGTACCTGTACAATTATCTAAAACCACTTTCACAAATTTATCCGTTTGCAAAAATGACATAAGAAAACAAGAATCGATATATGGTCTCATTTGAGCATAGCCAGTGGAAAAAACATAGTTATCATCATCTTTTTCAAACAAATAGTTATTTTTTTGATAAGGTCTAACCATTTGGTAAAATACATCACCAGTTTTTGCTAATCGCTGTGCTCTAGAAGGTGCAGATTTCTTTAACTCCGTTCTATGCGATATCATTTCAGTTCCTGACACAGATTCTAAATCTACATATTCAAACTCTTCAGGTAATTCTGATTTAGGGTTAAATTCAGCAATCTCTCTCAGCTTACGCTGTTCCCAAGTTTGGTTATTTATCTACCATTTCACCAGTAAAATCCCATATAAACACCCTTAATTTTACAATTATTTTAGTAATTCCATAAATTTTGCTAATTCTTCTTTAGCTTCTGGTGTTGTACCTTCTAACTGATCAAGTAAGCCAAATAATTCTCTAGATGTTTTTTCTATTTCTTGTCTTACTTCGTTTAATTCTTTCATTACATCAGGTAGTGGTGTAACTTCTTCCTCTTCAAATGTATCAACATATCTTGGAATATTTAAATTATAATCATTTTCTATTATTTCTTCACGAGTAGCAACATGAGCATATTTATCTACATCTACCCTATTTTTATAAGTATCTATTATTTTATTAATATTTTCTTCAGTTAATTTGTTTTGATTTTTTTCTTTAACAAATTCTTTAGAAGCATCAATAAACAAAATATCTTTACTATCTCCTCTTGCTTCTCTACCTTTAAATACTAATACACATGTTGGAATGCTTGTTCCATAGAATAAGTTAGCTGGCATTCCAATAACTGCATCTAATAAATTTTCATCTATAATATTTTTACGTATTTTACCTTCTGAACTTCCTCTAAATAAGACTCCATGAGGCAAAACAATAGCCATTGTTCCTGTTTTTTCTAGATGATATAACCCATGTAAAACAAAAGCATAATCAGCCTTTGAAGAAGGCGCTACACCAAAGTTAGCAAAACGAGGATCTTTTTCTCTACTAATAGATTTAATATCCCACTTTTGCGAATAAGGAGGATTTGCAACTACAGCATCAAATTTTAACGGTGTTTGTACTCCATCTTTTTCATCAAATGGCCAATCTCCGTCAAGAGTATCTGCTCTTCTTAACTCCATATTACGATAATTTACACCGTGCATCATAAGGTTCATACGTGCTAAGTTATATGTTGTTGTATTTAATTCTTGGCCATAAAACATAACACTACCTTTTTTATCATGTGTTGGTAATTCTTTTTGTACTGTTAATAATAATGATCCTGAACCCATTGTAGGGTCATATACTCTAAATTGTTCATCTGATTCTTTGACATTATATGAGACTAATTTAGCTAAAACTTGGCTTACTTCATGAGGAGTATAGAATTCTCCTCCCTTTTTACCGGCATTAGCAGCAAATTGTCCAATTAAATATTCATACACATCTCCTAGAATATCATGTCCTGAATCATCTTTAAAATTAAATTCATTAATCATCAATACAATATCATTAAGCGCTTTAGCACGTTCATTTGTACTAGTCCCTAATCTTGTATCTCCTAAGTTAACATCAGAAAATACATTCGCAAAATCATTTTCAGCAATAGGATTACGTTTAGCATTAATATTAAATGAATCAAACATGTCTTGGAAATCACTTGCTTTAATCTTATGATTATTAATTTTAAATACAATTTCTTCCCATCTATATTCAGGAGTAATTGCATATCCCAAACCTTTACTTATTTCTTCAAGATATTCATCTAATTCATCTAGATCTATTACTTCATAATACTCTTCCATATAGTTATCTTTCAAATAATCATCCTGATTTTTTGAAAGATATCTATAAAACATAAATGGTAATATATAATTTTTATATTCACTTGCATCCATGGTACCACGTAACTTATTAGCCATGGACCATAATTTTGTAGTTATTTCAGTTGCATTACTCATTTTTTACAATTCTCCTTTATATAAACATTCTTTTTAAGCATGTTTTCTTTAAATTTTTCAATATTTCTAGCTCACGCTGATGAAGGGTAATAAGGTTGTCGAGGCTCCTAAAATACTCTCCAATTTTCACCTCTTCCATTCTTTTATTTGGTACATCTATTTTCAAATTGGATAAATCATTAGAATTTATTGCAGGATAGCTAGTACCTGTACAATTATCTAAAACCACTTTCACAAATTTATCCGTTTGCAAAAATGACATAAGAAAACAAGAATCGATATATGGTCTCATTTGAGCATAGCCAGTGGAAAAAACATAGTTATCATCATCTTTTTCAAACAAATAGTTATTTTTTTGATAAGGTCTAACCATTTGGTAAAATACATCACCAGTTTTTGCTAATCGCTGTGCTCTAGAAGGTGCAGATTTCTTTAACTCCGTTCTATGCGATATCATTTCAGTTCCTGACACAGATTCTAAATCTACATATTCAAACTCTTCAGGTAATTCTGATTTAGGGTTAAATTCAGCAATCTCTCTCAGCTTACGCTGTTCCCAAGCTTCGGTAAAAGCTTCAAATCTTATGTCTGGTTTTGTCTTATTTTCTTTCATATTCTTCCTCCTTCACTACTTCTAATCCATCTTCTTGATTTCATCTGCAAGAATGTAAACAGCTTTTCTAAATTCTTTACGATATTTGATCCAAGATAATACTTTTATTTCATAAGTTGCTATTTCTTTATAGTCATCTTTTGCTTTAATCATAATATCCGTGATTTCATTTTGATTATCTAAATCTTCTTTACCATAATGATGCTTATCTATAAGTTTTTCTAATTCTTTTGGTCTAATAGAGTTATCTAATCCCCATTTACGTACAAAATCAGTAACTAGTTTTAAGTTTGATTCTTTTTGTGATAAATCCATTGCTCTATTTATTAGTTCAACACTTCGTGGTGCAGGATATTTATCAAATACAAATTCTTTTTTGTAGATTCTTTCTACAAAATTACGAATCTTATATTTTTCTTTTTCATTATCAGATTTTGCTAATTCGTTATGTATTTCTTCTTTTGTTTGTGTAGCTTTTTCCATTTCATCATCATGTACTTCATCTGCCATTTGAGCAATCAATTCAGTTAAATAATCATAATTAATTGTTACATCATGAATATGTACCATTTCTAGATTTACTTGTGAAATATCTATATTATCTCTTTCAGCTCTATTTTCTTTAATTTTATCAGCGATAGTTGTTGTCAACAGAACTTCTTGATCTTGACTGATGCCAATCTTTTCATAAAAAGATTCTGGATCATCATAAGCAGAAATAACATTTCCTTCATCATCTTCAGTATACTGTTTTAATTTGCTTAAAAGTTGATTGTAAATATTCAAATTTTCAAACACTTTATCTTGATCATTTTCACCCGGTGGAGTACTGCTAAAACCATCTGTTAGTTCTGATAAGACATGAATTACATCTTGTAATTCACTCAATACTTCTGAAAATGGTTTAGAAATAATACCATATTCTTCATTCCCATCTTTCATTTCTGTAATATCCATTTGTGTCTGTACATTTGCTGATGCTCTATTTGAGTAAACATAGAAGGCTTCATTCATAGCAAACTCATTTTGTACAGGCCAACGATAGTTAATGACATTACCCCAAGGTTTTTCAACTAAATTATGCATTCTGTTTGTTCTAGAATAAGCTTGTATTAGGTTTCCACCTTTTAATGTTCTATCAACATAAAGAGTATTTAATTCAGGCGCATCAAATCCTGTAAGTAATTGATCAACAACAATTACTAAATCTAAATACTTACCATCATCTGCTGTTTTATTAAGCCTTCTTGCTAAATCATCCGTATATTGTTTTACAGTAGTCATATCAAAAGTTGTTGAAAATAACTTATTGTATTCTTTTATTGCCCTATGTAAATTATTATTTGTTTCTAATTGATTATTTCCATTAGAAGTATCCATAGAAAAACTTACCGCCACTTTTAAACGTTGATTTTCCGGTCTAACTTTATTTTCCTCTTGGAATTTATCAAAATACTCCATTGCTCGTGGTGTAGAAGCACGATTACCTCCTACATGAACTGTAAGCAATGCATTATACTTTCCATTATTAGATCTACTTTTCCAATTATCAAAAATATCTTTAACAACTAATTCTACATGTTCATGACTTGTATCATAAACACTTGATTTTATATTGTCATCAATATCATCTTCTGTAGGATTTTCAGGAGCTTTAATTGTTTCTTTGAATTCCACATTAAATCCTAATACATTTTTATCTGCAATTGCTTCTTTTATTGTATATGCGTGAAGTAAATCTCCAAAGATTTCTCGTGTTTCAGGAAATTTAGGAGTTCCTGTGTAACCAATCCATGCTCCATTAGGTATTTTCTTTCTAATTGTTTCAAGCATCCCTTGATCTTCGCTTCCATCTCCTGTAGATCTATGTGCTTCATCAACAATAAATAAGATATTGTCATCTAAAGGCTTGAAACTTTGTCTTGAAACATAACGTGACATCTTTTGGATGCTTGTTACGATAATATTTTTATCACTTTTTATAGTTAATTTTCTATGCAAATCAGATATGTTTGCTGTATCACTTACAACCCCTGTTTTTCCTTCAAATCCAGCAACAGGATCATAAGCTCTATAAGCATCTGCTGTTTGATTTGTAAGAGCAATTCGATCAACTAAAAAGATTACTTTATCTACATTAGGTAATCGACTTGCAAGCCATGCTGTTTTAAAACTTGTAATTGTTTTTCCACTACCTGTCGTATGCCAAACATAACCTAGTTTGCCTTCATCATAGCTAAAATCATGTTTTCTTACTTTATCAAGAACTCTTTTTGTCGCATAAACTTGATACGGTCTCATTACTTTTATACTTTCTTTATTCTTTGTCCCGTCTAATACCATATATCTTGTTGCCAAATCATGTGCCATTGGTATTGATAGTACTTTATCTGCAAAAGTTTTCCATGAATAAACAGGTTTTGCATCTTCTTCATTTTGCCAATTAAATGCAAATGCTTTATTAAAGCTTTTTAAAGTTGTATTTGACATATATCTAATATCAAATGGTGTCATCGCTATTAATATTTGAAGCGTTGAAAATATACCAGTATATTGCTTTTCTGATATATATTGTTCCATTTGATTTAATGCTTCATTAGTTGAATGCATTGCTTTTTTTAGTTCAATTTGAATAATTGGTAGCCCATTAATAAGTAAAGTAACATCAAATCTTCTATTAGGTTTACCATCTACAATTTTTGGTCTTTCAATTTGATTAACAATTTGATAAACAGTATTTCCCCCACCAACTTGAGCTTGATCAAATACCGTTAAAAAAACATGTTGACCACTATCAAGATCTATTTCTATTTCAGAAACACCATTAACTCCATATAAAAACTGTCCTGCATGATAAGGAGTATCAATATTTGATATTATCTTTTTTACTTGGTTAAATTCAGTTACTGTTAGTGGTTCTTGTAATCTCGCTCTATTATTTTGTTCTAGAATTGTTTTAAAATTATCCCATAATTGTTCAGTTGTTTTTATTTCTTCTAAATATTCCCATTGCTTAACACCACCAATATGCGTTAAATACTCTATAACTTCTTTTTCAAATGCTAATTCCGATTTATTTTTGTACTCACTCATTTTTGTTTTCCTCCCTTTATTGATTCTTCCAGAACCGAACCAACACATTTTTCAGTCAAATCCTTATATTTATTTAAACAACTATGTAAATAAAGCATTTTAAAATAAGCTTCCCCTATCTTTTTTTGCTCTTCAATTGAAATAATAGGAATTTCAAGATCATTCAATGATTTAACAGGTATCTTATATACTGCGCCTGTTCCCTGAAGCATTCTCTCCTTTTGTCTTTTAATATCCAAATAAGAATTAAACAAATAAACAAAATAATATTTATCTAATAAATCATTTTCAAAAACAACTTTAATAAAGTTTAACGTAAGTATTTTCCCATGATTTCCTTTACTCACTATCGCTGCTTGTTGTAAAGCTAAACTTATAACAACATCCCCTTCTTCTAATTTAAACGATTTATCGTAATTATTAATTACACTTTCCCTATCCAAATAATAATCATTCATAAAATCATTTTGATCATAAAATACTGAATTTTCCATTTTAGCTCGTGTAGGATTAATACCAGAAACAAACGTAACATAATCCCTTAAAAAATGTTTACTCATATAAGTCTCCTATCATTAAATTCAATAAATAATATCTTCTTCTACTTATAAGTAGAAGCACTTCCATTTTTATAAGCAATGATTTTTTGTAATTTAATTAAATTTCACTTTTTACATTCTTGGGAACAGCGTAAGTTAGATGAGGTAGCTAAATATCGAAACGGGAAAGCTCATGAAAATAACATCACAAGGGATGGAAAATATATTGTGGTAAATTCAAAATTCGTATCTACGAATGGTGAAGTAAAAAAATTTTCAAATAAACAAATAGAACCACTGTATAAAAATGAAATTGCTTTTGTGTTAAGCGATGTACCAAATGGAAGAGCTATTGCAAGAACATTTTTGGTTGAAGAAAATGATAAATATACATTAAATCAACGTATTGCGGGTATAACTCCAGCAGAAAATACTAATTCATATTTCTTGCATATTCTTATGAATCGCAATAAATATTTTTTGAAATTTGATGATGGAGCAAAACAAACTAATTTATCTGTAAAAGATGTTATGAATTTTGAGGAAAAGTACCCATGTTATAGCGAACAAAAGAAAATTGGTTTGTATTTTGAACAATTAGACAGTCTTATTACCCTTCATCAGCGTTTGTATGTTCTAGAAAAAAAGTAGAGAACTAGCTCTACTCAAAACTATCTTTATCAATAAAATAGATAACATAACATTTAACATAGTATTAATATATTTACCGTTTCTAAATCTAAAATTTCCCTTCTCATACACCTTTTCTCTTTCACTATTTATTAAATTCCTAATATACTTTTAAAACGTAGATTTTATTTGTTTTTTTAATCCCATATTCCTGTAAAATTAATTTCTATCATCGAACCACATTCAGGACAAGAAACACGCTTATCTATGCTTTTATCCATACACTCTGTAAATCCAGGTACAACTGATGTATGACCGTTACAATAAAGACATCTATGATCATATTCTTCAAATAATTGATAATGTTCATTTAATTCAAGCGGTGATACATATTCATAATCATTTCCAGAAAATCCTGATGACCAACGGTTTTTTCTATTTGACTTTGTAAGATCATATCCTTCTTTAGGAACATATAGCGATAATTCTGGAACAACCATAAGTTTTTTACAATCATTACATTGTACAACAATATTTTCACACGATATAGCTCCGTTTGGAAATGCCTCAAGAAATTCTTTTCCCTGCTGACCAAACCGTCCTTCTTTCATTGCATCAATAGTTTCAACATATACCTTTGGATATAGAAAACCAACACCTACATCAGCCTCAAATTCATATCCACATTTTTCACATACACATGTAAGTTCTATTCCCATTTTTTCACCATCCACTTGCATTTAAATTCAACATACAAAACATTTAAATAAACAACCTTTTCATCAAAAATAAATTATTTAAGCTCTAATCACCTACTAATAATTGATAGCCAAAAATCAAAGCATCTTATTTAAAGTAAGAATAATCCCTAAATATAAAGTTGTTTTGCCTTTTTCACCTCAAGTGGCTAACTCCTTTCTTTTATATATCTAAATTATAGAACATAACAAATTAAAATACCGTCTTATATAAGACGGTATTTCACTTTTTTGTATAAAAAAACCTATAAGTTGGTTTTATCCAACTATAGGTTATTTAAATATTAATCATCAGTAGAAGTACGAGAACCAATTAAATGATTTTCCATATCTTCAAACATTTCTTTAACTGTCATAGGTTTTTGACCAGTTAATTCTTCAAAATCATTTGTAAAAGTAGACATTTGTCCTAAACGAATAGCTCTACCAAAAGTAACCATTCCATCTGAACAAAATGGGAAGTTTGTTGCAGTTTGTGCCCACATATCTTCTGTTGTTCTTGGTACACCAATTGAATCAAAGAATTCATATTGTTGTTCATCATTGATTTCTACATATTTAACATCATGTCCTGTTACTTCATTAGCAATTTGAATATATTGTCCAATTGTAAGTTGTTCTGGTCCATTGACATCTACTACACGATCTTGCCAATCACTCATTGCTGCACAAGCACATGCTAGAGCACAGTCATCTCTTGAAATATAGGCCATTAATCCTTCACCCATGTTATTAGCAAGTACATTGTTTGTATTTTCATAAGCATTGACATAGTTTGATACCATTGCTTCAGCATATTGTGAATCTCTTAAGAATAAATAATGAATTGGTTGTTCTTTTACATAAGCTTCAAACCAAACGTGATCATTGACTTCATATGTATCAATATTTTTTTCTCCAGCACCAACGATCGATGTGTAAACTAAACGATTTACTTTCGCTTTAACAGCTGCATCTAAAGCTGTTTTTTGGGCTGCTCTTCTTTTTGGTCCAACAAAAGGCATGGAAATCAAAATCATTGTATCTACCCCTTCAAAAGCTTTAACTAATCCTTCACTATCATTAAAGTCAGCAACTCTTTTTTCAACATCTACATCTTTATACATTTCTAACCCTTTTTCAGTAGGTGCTGTAAAAATTAAATCTTCATGAGGCCATTTTTCTAATAAAACTTTGGCTGCCTTTTGTCCAAAGTTTCCATCTACACCATTTAATAAAATTTTCTTCATAACATTCTTCTTCCTTTCGATACTTCTATTTTATCAATATTCATTAATAAATATACTAGTCAAAAGATAAGAAAACTCTGTAAGTTGAACTTATAGAGTTTCAAAGTAACGTATTGCTTCTTTAATAAATCGTTGTTCTATTTCTGAATAATCTTTATGATAAGCAATTACATAATCATTATGATGATGAGTATTTATAATAGGTATAGCCTTTGCTATGTTTTCATTAACAACTTCTTTTGAAACAAGAGCAACTCCTTTATCTAAAGAGACATCAATTGTAAGTTGTTCAAAAGTATCTACTTCTTTGATGATTTTAGGTTTGATACCATCTAACTTAAAAGCTTGTATAAAATCTTTATAAAAGTTTCTTCCCATTTTTTTAGATAAACAAATATAATTTTGATTTTTTAAATCTTCAACACAGATTTCATTTTTTGAAGCTAAAGGATTATTTAGTGAACACATTAAACACATTGTATAATGAAATAAAGGCTTATATTCTATTCTTTCATCTGATTTAAAATCACTTTCTAAACCAAAAGCTAAATCCGTTTTATCTTGTAATAGATTTGTATTTGTTTCTTCAAAAGTACCTTCTATTAAATCAAATTCAACATTTTTATAATGATTCTTAAATTGATTAATGATTTTTATTAAATGTTTATTTTGTTCGAGTTGTGTTAAACCAATTCTTATTTTTATATTCTCTTGTTGGATTGTTTCTAATAATTCATTTGTTTCTCTTTGTAATTTTAAACATCCTTCATAAAAGACTTTTCCTTGATTCGTAAGTTTAGGTTTATAACCTGAACGATCAAATAAAATAACACCAATTTCATTTTCTAATTGGGTTATTTGTTGAGAAATAGCTGATTGTGATAATAAATACTTTTTAGCTGCCGAAGAAAAGGATCCTTCTTGAACAACATCTATAAAATACTGAATTTTTCTTTCTAACATATCAATCACCTATCTATATACTATCATAATCAAATAAGAAAAAAGAAACCTTTTTCAAGATTTCTTATTTCAATAAATTATCTAATACTTTAATCATTTCTTCTATTTTTTGATCACAATCTTCACTATTGACTGCATCATGTACACAATGTGTCATATGAGCTTTTAAGACTTCTTTATTAGCTCTTTTTAAAATAGCTTCGCTTGCCATGATTTGATGTGAAATATCAATACAATAACGATCTTCTTCCACCATTTTTAAGATACCATCAATTTGTCCTCTTGCTGTTTTTAAAAGTCTTGTGACCTGTTTTTTATCGGCCATCATACTTATTCAATTCCTTTATAAGTATATCCTGCTTCTTCAATGGCTTGTTTTAGGATTGCTTCATCAACTTCACCTTCTACAAAAGCACAATTGTTTTCTAAATCAACTGTTGCATGAACACCATCAATTTCATTTAACGCTTTTTCTACGTGTGCCTTACAATGTTGACACATCATTCCTTCTACTAATACCTTTTTCATTTTCTTTTCTTCCTTTTTCCTATTTTCCTTTATTTGAATTATTTGATGTTGTGGTTTAAAGAATCTAAGTCTTAAAGCATTTGAAACTACAAAGACAGAACTTAACGACATCGCTGCTGCCCCAAACATTGGATCTAATAATAAACCAAAGAATGGATAGAAAACACCGGCAGCGATAGGAATTCCTATCACATTATAGAAAAATGCCCAGAATAAGTTTTCTTTAATATTTTTAATCGTTGCTTTTGAAAGTTCATAAGCAACAACAACATCTTGTAAATCATTTTTCATTAATACAATATCTGCTGATTCAATCGCAATATCAATACCAGAAGTCATTGCAATACCAACATCACTTCTAACAAGAGCAGGTGCATCATTGATTCCATCACCCACCATGATTACACGATGTCCTTTTTCTTGTAATTCTCTGACATGTTTTTCTTTATCTTGTGGTAAGACTTCACCAATCGCTTCAATTCCTAATTCGCTTGCTATTGCATTGGCAGTTAATTGATTATCCCCAGTTAACATATAGATATTCATATGCATATCTTTTAAACAATCAATAGCATGTTTACTTGTTTGTTTTAAGACATCACTTACAACAATTAAACCGATCAGTTTACCAGCATAACTATAAAATAATGGTGTCTTCCCTTTCGACGATAATTCTTTATATAAATCATCAATCGAAGATAAATCAACATCATATTCTTCCATCAAACGTCTATTCCCTGATAAAAGAACTTCACCCTTTAAATCACCTACAAGACCTAATCCTTGTTTCATTTCAAAATGATCTAAATTATCTAATGAAATTCCTTGTTCTAAAACATAACTATGAATTGCTTTAGCAAGTGGATGTTTAGAATATTGTTCAATCGAACCCGCATATTTCAATAAATCATTTTCACTTACACTCATTGGATAAACTTCTGTAACTTGAGGTTTTCCTTCTGTAAGTGTCCCTGTTTTATCTAAAACAATTGTATCACATTTAGAAAGCTGTTCTAAATGTTGAGCTGATTTTACTAAAATACCTAAATTAGCCCCTTTTCCTGTTCCAACCATAATTGCTGTTGGTGTTGCAAGTCCTAAAGCACATGGACAAGAAATAACAAGAACAGAAATTGCACAGTTTAAGGCAAAGTGGAAATCTTTATTTCCAAGGGTCAACCATAAAATGAAAGTAATGATTGCAATCGTAATCACTGCTGGTACAAAGATCCCACTGATCTTATCGGCAAGTTTCGCAATTGGTGCTTTAGAAGCCCCTGCTTCTTCTACTAAACGAATGATTTTAGAAAGAGTTGTATCATTTGAAGTATGACTTACTTCTACTTGCATATAACCATCTAAGTTATTGGTTGAACCAATAACTTGATCTCCAACTGTTTTATCAACTGGTAAGCTTTCTCCAGTAATCATCGCTTCATTGATTGAACCATGTCCTTGAATGATTTTTCCATCCAAAGGAATATTGTTACCTGGTTTAACAATCACAACATCACCCATTTGAACATCTTCAATGGCCACTTCAACTTCTTTGCCATCTTTTAACACGATAGCTGTTGAAGGCATCAGCTTCATCAATTTTTCAATCGCTTCTGAAGTCTTTTGTTTAGAACGTGATTCTAAATATTTACCTAAAGAAATTAATGTTAAAATCATTCCTGCCGATTCAAAGTAAAGTTGCATCATATAATGATGGGTCATATCCATGTCCATTCTTCCTAGATAATAAGCCATCATAAACGTTGCATATAAACTATAAATAAAAGCTGCTGAAGACCCTAAGGCAATCAAGGAATCCATATTTGGACTTCTATTCCATAAAGTTTTAAATCCTCGAATATAATATCCTCTATTAATAAACATAATAGGAACAACTAAACATAATTGAACTAAAACAAAGATCATCATATTTTCATGACCTAAGAGAATACTTGGTAAAGGCCAATTCATCATATGTCCCATACTGATATAAAATAAAGGAATCAAGAAAATAAATGATAAAATCAAATTCTTCTTTTTATGTTCATTTTCATCTTCTTGAACATTTGAAACCTGTTTTTCACCAATATTTTGAGCTTTATAACCCGCTTTATCGACCGCTTCAAAAATCTGATTTTCATTTATTTTATTTTCATTAAATTCAACAGTCATTGAGTTCTGTAATAAATTGACATTAACATCATCAACACCATCCAACCCTCTTACTGCTTTATCTACATGAGCTGAACATGCACTACATGTCATCCCAATGACATCATATTTCTTTTTCATTACTACACCTCCCACCCCTATAGGGTATCTATATCATACTTGAATACTAGAAAATAAGCAAGAAATACGCTTACAAAATTTCTTGCTTTTCTAAGATTAGTTTTCCCTCTTTTATTTGATAAATACGATTTCCCCATTCTTTTCTTTCATCACTTTCTTCAACCAATTCATTCATACTTACCCCAAACAAACAACTTAATGCATATAAATGATGAATTGAGGGATATGTACTTCCTTTAAACCAACGATAAATTGGTTGAGGACATTCTAAACATAAATAATTTTGGATATCTTTGACTTTATATCCTATTGTCTTAATATATTTTTTTAAATTCAGTCCTAGTTTTAAAGGGTCTATTAATTTTTTATCCATTTTTATCACCAACATTATTGTAAAACAAAAAAAGAAAGCTGTCATTGAACTTGTAGTTCACCAGCCTTCACTTTTTATTTTTTTTCTGACATTCTAAACTTAAATCACCTTTTCTTTGTAACCTTAAAAAATGATTGATTTAATCTCAAAGATAACATTTTATCATTCATTTCTTTTGCCAACTTGTAGATAAAACTTATCATAAAAGCAAAGAATAAAACTATTATTGAAAAAATACTGGTAAAAAAAAGATACCAAAAATCGGTATCTTAATCATATTCTGGCATAAGGCTTTCATCAACAACATAGGCTATTCTATTGTATAGAATTTTTAATAGATCTTCTTTAGCAACATTTTCTAAAAGCCCTTTCCCAAGTTCAGATTTAACTAAATGAGTGAGACAGTCATATTGGAAAGCATATTTAAATGGAGCATAGTCATTTCTAAACATATAAATTGAATACTTATCACTGGCAAAAGGAATACCACTATCAACATGTACACCATATGTACCATATTTTTCTAATGGAAAATCATTTTTTCTATATCTATAATGTATTGTATCTTCTGTACCATAGATTTTAGAAAAAGCATAGAACTCCCTAAATTTATATATCTTATAGAGATCCCCCTCTTTTTCAAAATAAGAGTCTGAATCTAAACCAATGGTCATTGTAAATGGAAAATCAAAGACTTTTCCACTTTTATGTGAGTTAAATGAAACGCTTCCTATAATATCTAAAGAACCTTGGTTAAAAGTTTCTTCATCATATATTTCATTAAACCCTAATTCTATTTCAAAATCAGGACCAATATTCCCACAATTATCATATTTATTGATATCCTCTAATAATTTGTTATGAAAAACATTATTAAAAAGTTCATTGTAAGAATAAGCACTTTTTAAATCAACATTAGCTATTTCATTGGAACTGTTTTTAAGCATGCTTATTTCTTTTTCATCTGTCATTTTTCTATAACAGATAAACTTATCAAAAACAGCTTCCTTTAAATTATTTTCAAATTTATTAAATTGATAAACAAGCTTTCCCAAAAAATTGTCTTGTATATAGATTTCATTTTGATTCAAACCTTCAAAATATTCTTTTAGGCCAGGAATATACCAATTAGCATCTTCATTCTTTACAAAATCAAAAAATTCATCAAATGTAACATGTTCCATATAAGAGTCCCCCTTAAAAATATATACTCAAATTTTAGCACAGAAATAAGGAAAGGGTAAAGAAAAAGACGATTTTAAATTTCCATCGTCTCTTTATAAAATTCTATAAATTCATTTTCAACTATTTCAAAAGCTACAAAACTTAAATCAACTTTTCTTTGCAACTTTAAATAATTCCGATTGGTTTCATCATTTAATAATTCTTTTAATTCCAAAGATAACATTTCATCATCAATTTCAAAAACTAATTTAGTTTCATCTTTTGTTAAATCTCTTTGAATAAAATGTTTCCAAATAACATTTTGTAAAACATCTTCCACTTCTAAATAATAAGTAAGTTCTTTTTTTATCGGTCTTGTAACATCACTTAAATAAACTTCACTTCCATCATGCAACAAACATCCTAAAATAACTTCTTTACTATACCCTCTTGTCTTTGCTTCCTTAGCACAAGCAAGACTATGTTGAGCTACGGAATAAAAATATTGAACATGTCCATTTCCTCGACATATTAAAGAAAGCTCATGAGCAATATCTTTAATATCTAATAAACTTTCATCTACATTTAATGGATCAAAATATTTTTTTGTATACGTTGTAATAAAACTCATAAAATACTCCTATAACTTAATTGACACCGTACTTAATGCGCAAACTGTCATTAAAAGACAACAAATAATGATACTCATGCCAAATGAAAATGATAAAAAATAGGCAATAATCGAATAAACAAAATAACCTAAACAAACCATTAAAAATCTTATAAAATGTTTATACGCATACTCTTTTCTTTGTTTGCTTGTAACCGCACATGCTTCTTGATAAGAAATCCCTGTATACCAATAGATTGCCTCATTTTTATAAATCATGCCCGTAAGAATGGCAAGAGTTATAAACATATAATTACCTAAAACCAAACCTACTAAATCTATATTCTTGATATCCATAAAAATAATCGCCAACACACCTACGCAAAATAAAACCAGCCATGCCATAAATCCTTTATAACTTTTTTTCATTTTTATAAACCTATTTCCTTATAAATTTTTTCAATAATTTGTGATTTATACATACAATATTTTTCAATATCATTTGGATACAACTTTGCTGCTTCTTTTTTAATTTTACCGTATTCTTTTACAGTATTTGGATGTTTTCTTAAATAATTTCTAAAAGCAAGATGTCGTTTCAATTCTTTAGAATCTTGTGGACATACATAAAGATGATGTGTTCTTAAATGCTCTTTTCCTTCATATCTAAAAGCTTCGCGATCTTTAAGACCTAAATCGCCTTCATAAATATAACCATGATTTTCTAAAAGATAAATAACTTCTTTTAAATCATTTTGATCAATAACAACATCTAAATCAATGATTGGTTTAGCTGCTAGTAAAGGAACAGAAGTGCTTCCTACATGTTCAACAGCAAGCACTAAATCTTTTAAAGCTTCTTCTATTTCCCCTTTAATTTGATTGAAATCATTTACCCACTTCGAATCATAATCTACAACTTCAATATGTTCTGTTTTCATCTTTCAATATCTCCACATAAACGCTCACAAACAAGATTCCTACAACGCTTTTTATGTGCTTCATGTAATGAATGATTTTGAAAATTCTTTAATGCCTCTAAATTTTCAAACTCACTATAAAAAACAAGATCATAACCTGAAGTCAAGTTTTCTTCCATTTCCACACATAATAAGCCTTCAATTCCTTCTAAAGTTTGAACCGATTCTTTTAATTTTTGAAGTGTTTCTTTTTCTAAATGGTTTTCTTTAACTTCTTTTGTATAATTCCAAAATAAAATATGTCTAATCATTTTCATCACCTACTTTTATTATTTCTTTAACAATTTCTTCAATTGTTTTATTAGAAACATCAATTTTATATGTATTTAATTTTTGATACATTTCTAATCTTTCTACACTACGAGCAAGGACATCTGGTTTTCTAGTTCCTTGATCGATATCTTTTTGAATACGTTTTTCTAAAGCTTCTTTTTGACAAACTAAAGAAATCGCTATTACTTTTACGTCATTTAAATCCAGGCGTGAAAGTATATCATCAATTATACTTTGTTCATGCATCACCCAACAAAAAATAATATTTTCAAAAGTATTACATTTTATATCATTGTTCAATAAAGTACAGATATTGTTTAAAACAAGCTTCTTTGTTTCTTTATTTACAACAAAAGGATGCATATCCCAACACCAATCACCATCTAAAAATACACTTTTATCTAATTTTGTTTTTAAAACTTGGCATGTGGTTGTTTTGCCAACACCCATTGTTCCACCTATTAAATATAATTTTTTCATACAAATACCTCAAATTTAATTCTACATTAAATATTTTAACATATATTAAAATAGAATTGATTTATTTATGATTATCAATTATTATTTTTATATAAAAGGGAGTAGTTAGCATCTTCGATGTTCTAATAATCGTCATCACGCTTATAGCCGGTTATTATGAGTAAATAACGAGACTTTTATCAATCAATTTTTTTGATGCGAAAAAAGTCTTTTTTGTTGACTTTTTTCGCAAGAAAGAGGAAAACATGGAATATATTTTATTAATGATTGGTTTTATTTTTCTAATTAAAGGTGCTGATTTATTTGTTGAGGGAAGCTGTAATCTGGCAAGATTTCTAAAAGTACCCAGTGTAATCATTGGTTTAACGATTGTAGCGATGGGAACGAGCGCACCAGAAGCATCGGTAAGTATACGTGCTGCATTTACAGGAAATAACGAAATAGCTTTAAGCAATATTATTGGTTCTAATATTTTTAATGGTTTAATTGTTGTTGGTATCTGTGCTTTTTTAGCTTCATTTAAAACAGATAGAACGATTTTAAAAAAGGATCTTCCTTTTAATATCATCGTTACTTTCATTTTACTTATCATGTTATTTGATGGAAAACTTTCAAGATTAGAAGGAATATTTCTTATTTTATTAATGATTATCTATCTTGGAAGAATGATTTATGAAGCGATTTGTCACCAACAAAATGAAGATAACACAAAAACACGTTCTCTATTAACGAGTATTCTATTTATTGTTTTAGGATTAGCTTTCGTTATTTTGGGTGGACAACAAATCGTTGATCAAGCTTGTATTATTGCTAGAAATTTAGGTGTTAGCGAAAATTTCATTGGACTTACGATTGTTGCTATTGGTACTTCTCTTCCTGAACTTGTAACTTCTATTGTTGCTACAAAAAAGGGAGAAAGTGGTTTAGCTTTAGGTAACGCTATTGGCTCTAATATCTTTAATATCTTATTTATTTTAGGATGTTCTGCTACACTTTCACCACTTACTGTTATAAATGAATCTATTATTGATTGTATTATCTTACTAGTAAGTAGCATTCTACTTTATCTATTTGCAAAAACAAATAAATCAATGAACAGAAAAGAAGGTCTTCTTTGTATTTTACTCTATATCATTTATACAGCTTATTTATTCATTAGATAAATCAAAGAGAGCATTCCAAATAGGAATACTCTCTCCTTTTTTAACTCGCTCTTTTTCAAATTATATAACTTGATTTGGTGGCGTACACCGCTTTTTTTACTCCCTCTTAATGGTTGGGAACACCGCTTTTTTCGGTGGATTACCACACAACTTATAAGATTCAATACAATACTTTTTAAAAATTTGAACTATTTTATAGGTATTATTACTTTTTGTTGTTTCATTTTTAATTTTGTGTTGTCTTTTTTCTGTATTTGCATATAATAATAATGTAAATGGCACTTGGTGCGGAAGAAAACTCATGATTATTCATGAGTTTTTTCTTTACATAATTCTTTAATCATATTTAAATATTTTTTCCTATCAGATACTTTTCGTAGTTCATGGGTCTTAGGATTATAAAATCTAATTAATATTTCTAAACTATTACTATGCATTACACAATTACGAATAGAAACCAAACAAAAAATTTTATTAATAAAATCTGGTATCTTTTGTACATTGAAATTCATATTAAATCGCTTTAAATCTTCAAAAATTACATCTTGTTGTTTTTTATCAAGACACGTGAAAACAGTTAACATATTTCCTAAACTCATTCTATCAAAGAAACAATAAATATCTGCATAATTAAAAATTTGTTCTTTTAGTTTTTCTAAATGTGCATTCATATGTTTTATTCTTTGTTCATTATATCTATTTTCTAAAATTGCAGCTCTTATTTTTAAGCCATCAAAAAACATCCTCAATTGATTAGAATCTGTTAATTGATTCCAAGTTAAAATATGATAAGCTGTTATTGACTTGAAATGAATTTCAAAATCTAGTATGTTTTCAATAATCATCGGATATAATTTTCTTTCATTCATAAACAAATCATAATATTCACTAAATTCAACATTTCTTTCGTAAATATGTTCTCCATTTACTTTAATCACTTCTTTTTTTTCATTTGTTTTTGCAAAGTTATGTTTATACGGAGTTATTAAATTTATATAGTTATATTCTAATAATTTCTCACCCGCTATTTTTTTAGACATTATATTAAATTGAACATGCTTTTTATTTTCTAAATACTCAATTTGATTTGAAATTTTTTTCGCTAATTTATATTTTTGAACACGATTTTCATTCATATTATTTCCCCTTTTATTAAAATATATTATATCGAATCATATACTTTCTTCCAAGTAAACCTGCAATATTCAATAAAAATAATACTCTATAAATTTATTGTCTTTTTAACTCTCATCAATTAAGATTAAATTATACGAGGAGGTCATTCTATGATTTATTTAAGTAGCTTTAAATTAAGTAACAAAAAACTTAAAAACCCTAATATTTATCCTTATAGTGTCTTTAAAGATAAATACATTGAACCCTTTTCTTTTGCACCTATTACTATTTTCTATGGAAATAATGGTTGTGGAAAATCTACTCTTTTAAATATTATTGCTGGAAAACTAAAGATAAAAGGAAAAGAAAGCCCTGCAAGCAATAATTATGGTTCAGAAAATTATTGTCAAAGATTTGAAAATGAATGTGCCTATAGTTTGGGAAGTAATGAATACGGTGTTCCTTTTTATCATCTTCCTGAAAATAGTCGTTATATCAAAAGTGAAGATATTCTCTATGAAATTAAAAAAATACAACAAAAAGCAATTTTAGAACATGGATTAACTTATGATTATATGCAAGATGGTTTATCTTTAGAAAAAGCTCAAAGTATTTTGGATCATAAAAAAGAACAAAGAATAGAAAATATTATTTTTTCTCAAGAAAAGTATTCCAATGGAGAAACCTCTTTACAGTTTTTTCAAGAATACCTCATACCTGAAGCGCTTTATTTATTAGATGAACCTGAAGTTTCTTTATCCCCTGCCAACCAGGTTGCATTAGCCCATGAAATTAATAAACTCGCACATTATTTAGGATGTCAATTTGTTATTGCTACTCATTCTCCTTTTATGTTAGGAACTTTAGATGCTAAAATATATAATCTTGATGCTAAAGAATGCCAAGTCACGCCTTGGTATCAATTAGAAAACGTACGTTATTTTTATGACTTTTTCAAAAAACATGAAAAAGAGTTCACTCAATGAGCTCTTTTTTTCTTTACCTTATTGACAAATCATTAAATGTATTATACTGTATTAGTGTACTAGTGACACTAATACAGTTAGGAGGACTCTATGTTTATAATAGATATTCAAAATAAAGTTCCTATTTTTGAACAACTCAAAAAACAAATTTTAGAATTTATCTCTATCGGCATTTTACTTCCTAATGATAAATTACCTTCGGTAAGATCTCTTGCAACAGATATTGGCGTTAATCCTAATACTGTTTCTAAGGCCTATCAAGAATTAGAGAACCAAGGTTATATTTATTCCGTTAAAGGAAAAGGATGTTTTATTGCTGATAATCAAACTGATCAATTGATTAAAGATGATAAATTAGATGATTTTAAAGGATGTGTCAATGAAATGAAAAAGCATCAAATTACCAAAGACAAATTATTAGAAATTATTGAAGAAGTATATAAGGAGGAAACTGTATGATTGAAATTAAAGATGTGATGAAATCTTTTGAAAATAAAAATGTTTTAAATCATTTAAATGTCACAATTTCCTCAGGAAGTATTTTTGGTTTGATTGGTCCTAATGGAGCTGGGAAATCAACCTTACTTTATTTATTAAATGGGATTTCTAAATGTGATGAAGGAAGTATTTTATTTGATGGAAAAGATGTTTATGAAAATCCTGATGTTAAAAAAGATATTTTATTCATTAGTGATGATCCCTACTATTTTCACTTTGCTACTATTGATGAAATGAAAGATTTCTATCTTACTTTTTATCCACAATTCAATTTAGAAACCTATCAACATTATGTCGATTTATTCCGTTTACCACAAAATAAACCTTTAAAAGATTATTCAAAAGGAATGAAAAGACAAGCAATGTTTGCTCTTGCACTTGCAATTGCACCAAAATATTTACTATTAGATGAAGCTTTTGATGGATTAGACCCTGTTATGCGTTTAGCCTTTAAAAAAGCTATAAATCAAATGATTGATGAAAATATGACAGTCATTATTTCATCTCATAATTTAAGAGAGCTTGAAGATATTTGTGATAGTTTTGGTATTTTAGAAAATGGATGTATGACAACATCTGGTGATCTCTATGATATTAAAGATCATATTCATAAAATACAAATTGCTTTTAAAGAAGAATTAAACAAAGAAGAATTTAGTCATTTAGATGTTCTATCTTTCCATAAACAATCTCGTGTGATTAATATGGTTGTTAAAGGAGACATCAATGAAATTAAAGATTATTTAAGAATGTTCAATCCTATTATGTTAGAAGTTTTACCTGTAAATTTAGAAGAAATATTTATTTATGAAATGGAAAGAAAGGGGTATGGTGTCTATGATTAATAAAGATTATTTTAAATATTTAATAAAACAAAATAAGAAATATCTTATTCTTATTTATGTAATTGGAATCATTATTCCTTTTCTACTAATCAATAAATTTGATTATGTACCTTTAAACGATGAAAATATAACGCGTTTTGCACAAATAATTCCTTTAGCTTATGGATTTATGTTATCTTTTATTGTCCCTATTTATCTGTTTTCTTTTTTACAAAAAAAGAAAAGTAATATACTTTACTTTTCCTTACCAATAAAAAAAGAATCACTTTATTTAACAACAAGTTTATTTTCTTACTTTGCAACTATTCTACCTGTTGTTATTTACCAAATTATAAGCCAATTTATTGGTAACTATATGATTTCTTTTCCATTGGACAAATTTATTCTAGCAATAATTATCACCATCGTCCATATGTTTGCGATGAATACAATCATTACATTTGTAACACTTTCATCTCAAAATATGACTGATAGTTTAATTTGTTCGATTGCTTATATGATCATACCCTTTGTTGTTTTTCTTGCTCTTAATATTTGTGCAACCAAGGTAGCCCAAACATTTATGATGGGATATGGAAACTATTCACAATCATTAAAATTATTACTTAATTATATAAGTATTGTTTATAGTGGGTTTTTCCAAGGAAACTATTTATTATCGCCATTTGTTTCTAATACACCTATTATCTATTGGTTTATTTTAAGTATTATCTTTTCATTGATTAATTATCATTTATTTTTAAAACGTACACTCGAAAAAAGTGAAACATACACAAAATCTATCTTTATGTATCCATTGATTATTATTTTAAGTACATTATCAATGATGTTATTTGTGTATGATCTAGAGGATTTAAAAATGACAACACTCATGTTTTCTGTTATTTTCATCATTTATTTAATTATGTATTATTTTTCAAAAAGAAAAGTTTATTTCAGCTGGAAAATTCCATCTCTCTTTATTCTATTGATTATTGGTTGCATTGGTTTTTCTAATATTTATTCTAATACCAAAGGTCTTAATACAATTTATGAATTACCAAAAAACAAGGATATCCAAGAAATCTATTTTTCTACTGATCGTTATATTTTCGACGAAGATAAGCCATCAACTGTCGATAATCAAGAAATAGAGAATTTAACAACGAAAAATATTACAATTCAAAATAAAAAAAATTTCATGAAAAGTATGTACGAAATTATGAACAAAAATTTAATTACTAAATCCGCTGATTATCATGGTTATGAAAACTATTATGAATTAACGATTAGTTTTACAACTAAAAACACCATCAATCCAAACAGAAATTATATTATTAAGGATGAAAATATGGCAGCTGTACTCGATATTTTTTCTAAATATGACATCATTAAAAACAAATAGGTTGGGTATTACCTCAACCTATTTCTATAGAAGGAGTCTTTATGAAAAAAACTACACATATATTATTTACTATTTACATATTTTTAGTCATTTGGATCATACTTTTTAAATTATCTGTTTCTATTGATCAATTACCACATTTTAGAAGCATTAATTTAATTCCCTTCTATTATCCAAATAAGACAACTTATCAAATAAGAGAAGTTCTTGATAATCTGATTATTTTTATTCCTTTTGGGCTCTATTTAAAAACATTAAATATTAATAGTGATCGAACAATATTTCTTGGTTTTCTATTAAGCATTTCATTAGAATTATCTCAATATATCTTTTGTCTTGGAGCAAGTGATATTACAGATTTAATTACGAATACAACAGGAGTACTTGTCGGTGTTGGTCTTTATTATCTTTTAAAAAAGATTTTTAAAGAGAAGACCAATAAAATTATTTTAGCATTAGCAGCTATTGTAACGATTTTATTTGTTTCTTTGATCATTATTATTCTTATAAACAATTAATGCACATAAATCACAAGTTATTCACAATTGTGCATAATAAAAAATGAGGTCTCCCTCATTTTTTTATTCTGTTGGATGACGATCACCTAATAAATAATCATCTACATGTTCAAAGATATATTGAATAGATAATGGTTTTCTTCCTGTAAGTGAACTAAAATCACTAACAGGAACATCTAAATAGCCTTGTGTGACAGTTGTTCCAAAAGTAACCATTCCTTCTGATGTTGCTTTAATTGGACTTTTTGAAAAATCTCCATCCGTATTTCTAGGAACACCAATTGAATCAAAATAAGCATAAAGTTCATCATCTGTAAGTCTTGTATAAGTGATATGATTTCCTGTTGCTTTGTTTCCAATAGCTAAGAAATCTTCATAAGATAGTGGTTCTAAACCATTAATATTTAAAACAGCTCGATGTAATAAATGATTATTTAAAGCACAAGCTGCTGCATAAGCGCAATCCTTACGTGAAATAAACCACACACGTCCATCACCCATATTTTTAGAAATTGTTGTTTCTTTAGCTTCTACGGCTCTTAAATAGTCACTTGTAAATGCTTCAACAAAAAGAGAATTTCTTAAAAAGATATAATCAAGCGATGTATTTTGAATAATTGCTTCTGTATAAGAATGATCTACATTTTCAATACTTGGATTAAATGGATGTGCTGCAGATAAAACAGATGTATAGATAATTTGTTTTACATTAGCTTTAACACAAGCATCGACAGCATTTTTATGCGCTTGTCTTCTTTTTTCACCAACAAAAGGCATAGAAATAAGTAAGACTTTATCAGCATTTTCAAATACTTTTACTAATCCTTCAGGATCATTGAAATTCGCTATTGCTGTTTTAATTCCTTGATCCTTATATTCTTTTAAACTTTCTTCTTTAGGTGCTGTAAATACTAAATCTTCTTTGTTCATCAATTTTAAGGTGTATTTAGCCACTAATGAACCAAAATTTCCATCAACACCATTAATAACAATTTTACTCATCGTTCATACCTCCACATGTGAAAATTATATCATGAATATTTTTATAAAATAGACCTTAAAAATTAATAAAGACTATAAGTTTTTCTTATAGTCTAAAATAATCTTCTACATATTTCATAAATTGTTGTATCGCCTTTTTTTCATTATCTCGATGATAGCCTACTGCATAATCTGCATGGTGATGACTTTCTTTTAAAGGAATAGCCACAACTTGATCATTTTCATTAATTACTTCCGTTGCTGTAAGACCAATACCTTCCCCTAAAGAAATAGCCATCATATATTCATTTAAATCATCTACTTCTTTTTTTATGTAAGGAATCATCCCATCTAAACGAAAAGATTCCATATAATCATGATAATATTCTTCTCCTTGTTTTTTAGATAAAATAATGAGTGGTTCATTTTTAATATCTTCTATCGTTAAATATTCTTTATGACTTAAAGGATGTTCTAATGAAGTGACAACACAAATATGGCTATGATGTATTGTTTGATAAATTAAATCAGGATATTTTTTAAAGTTATTGGTTAATCCAAAGCCTAAGTCTATTTCCCTTTCATTTAATTTTTCCATACATGTTAATAAATTAAACGCTTTAATATCAATAGAAACATCATGATTTTCTTTAAAACTTCTTACAATAAAAGGAATATGTTGTTTTTCAAAAGGTCCTGTTATCCCTATCGTTAATACATCCTTTTGTAAGTTTTCCTTAATATCTTCATATTCATTATTATAATCATCTATTAATCTTTTAGCCAAATCATAATAACGCTTTCCTTCTTTTGTAAGAGTTGGACAATAAGTTTTTCGATTAAACAAAGAAAATCCTAAATCTTTTTCTAATTTTGTAATTTGTTGAGAAATTGCTGATTGTGAAAGATAGTATTTCTTAGCAGCTTTAGAAAAGCTCCCTTCTTCTACTACAGCCATAAAATAATAAATCACTTGTTTAAACATCTACATCACCCTATTTATCATATCATCTTATGCACATTTTTTCATAAATTGTGCGTAAAAAAGTGAATAACTTGAGTTATTCACCTTATTCACATATTTATTCACTTTTGTACAAATAAAAAACACATCTAAGATGTGAATCAAATAACCTGGCAGGGGTAGTAGGAGTCGAACCCACATCAACGGTTTTGGAGACCGGTATTCTACCATTGAACTATACCCCTATTGGGTTTGCCTAATTAATATACCATAATAAAAATAAATATGCAATAGGTATTTTCACTATAATTGTAAAAAAAATAAACATATGATAATTTTGAGGAGGTTAAATATGAATGAATTAGAATTAACTATTTCTTCTATCAAAATACAATCATTTAAAGATATTTATAAAATGAATGTTGCTTTTGATAAAGGAACTATTTTTAAACAACTTGATAAACCTTGGGTGATGTGTCGTGGATGATACATTATTACAAATAAGTAAATTGGATTTTTGTATCCAAGATGTTACTTTGTTTTTAGATACCCATCCTGATGATCAAGAAGCTAAAAAATATTATAAAGAAGGGATGAAACATCTTTTAAAGATGAAAGAAACTTATTTAAAAAATGGTGGTGCTCTTACAAATAGAGACGGTAAAAATCTAGAAAATTATATCAATGAACCATTTCCATGGACGAAAGGAGAATTGTCATGTGGTTGTATGAAAAACGCTTGCAATATCCCGTTAATGTAAGAAAACCTGATGCTAAAACAGCTAAAATTGTTATTTCTCAACTAGGAGGACCTAATGGGGAACTAGGTGCTGCACTTCGTTATTTAAGTCAGCGTTATACAATGCCTTATCCTCGTATACAAGCTTTACTAACAGATATTGGCACAGAGGAACTTGCACACGTTGAAATTATCAGTACTCTATTCTATCAACTTACCAATGGTCTAACACCTCAAGAAATTAAAGATGGTGGATTAGATGCCTACTTTACAGATCATACTCTAGGAGTTTATCCAACAAATAGTGCTGGTATACCATTTAGTGCAGATACTTTCCAATCTGTTGGTGATCCTATTACTGATTTAACAGAAGATATGGCTGCTGAACAAAAAGCTAGAACCACTTATGATAACATTCTTGCTTTAAGTAAAAATGAAGACGTCAATAAAGTCATTCGTTTTTTAAGAGAAAGAGAAATCGTGCATTATCAACGTTTTGCTGAAGGACTTGAATATGTCAAGAGTCAATTAAATAAGAAGAACTACTACGCTTATAATCCCTCATTTACTTCATCAAAACGTGAACAAACATGTGAATAAGGTGAATAACTCAAGTTATTCACCTTTTATGCACTTATTCACACTTTCCCCACAAATATTCACTTAAATTTGTTACTAAAAACATTTGTATTTCTTGAGCCATTTCCTTATTTATCTTAGAAATTCTCCCTTTATTTTCTACATAAACATCGATATATCTTTTTTTAGCCGGAATTTGTTTACAAAAAAATTCTTTATTTTTTCCTTTATAAACACAACTTAATTGTCGAAAATCATCCCATAACTGTTTAATTTCTTTATCTTTTATTAATAAATCAATAAAACTCTTTTCTTGAAGATAAAAATCATCTTCTTTAACTACACCTCTATCAACTGCTTTTTTAATAACATAAGATAAATATTGCATCGCATAACGATCTTCATCACAAATATAAACACGCGAACACTTCAACATCATTTTTGTAAAAAGAACAGCTTTGTCTTCATGTTTAAAAATAAGTTCATCTTTCTTGTCATTTACTTTGAGATCCTTATAAATCATTTGTATCATCTCTAAATCACAAAATCCATAACTATACATATTTCCTAATGTATATTCCAAACGATCTGCAGAAAGTTTAGGAGATTCATTATCAGCCAGCGGATATAAATGATAGTTACAAACATCTTCTATCGTTAAATGATACTTATGCAACAAAGAAACTAATACGGTATCTTGTTCAATTACCTTTTTCGTATCTAATTCTGTTGATTCTTGTTTTAAATGATCTTGGTGAAAGAAATCTATCGTATGTGCAAAGACAGGAGTTGCTATATCATGAAGCAAACCTGCAACTGTCTGTCTAAGATCATGTGTAAAATGATAAACAATTAATGCAACCCCTATACTATGTTGATAACGAGAATATGGTACAATGTTTGAAAAGAAGTCAAAAGCAGTATATTCCACTCCACAATTCATCCCAATATCTTTAAGTCTTTGCATTGATGGAACATGTATAAGACCATTTATAAATTCTAAATGCTCTTTTTCATAAATTTTCCATAAATTGTTCAATTTTTTCAACTCCTTAAAATTTTAAATTACATTCATTCTATCACACTTTTTTAAAGTATATTAAAATAGAGTAAAATTTATTTTAATATTTTTTTAAAATAAAGCTTGATTAAAGTGAAAATATATGTATAATTATAAGGGCAGTAACGGGAAGTAGCACAGCTTGGTAGTGCACCTGGTTTGGGACCAGGGGGTCGCAGGT
>OGYU01000316.1_pt1 | contig 40732 bp, 39 predicted proteins | sample 1576581 | NCBI WGS metagenome assembly OGYU01 (sample SAMEA3541547, study PRJEB24748) | human gut metagenome | biome: human gut; feature: human-associated habitat; material: faeces | place: China | collected 2012 | reverse complement strand
TACTGGTATGCCAAAAGCCACATATATGTATTGGCAAAAGCGTTTTGATAGAGGAAACCCAGATCGGGAAATTGAGAAAAAAATACTTGAGATTCGTGAAGAACATAAGGATTACGGATATCGTAGAATCCTTGGAGAACTTCGAAATCAGGGATATTCCATAAATAAAAAGAAAGTTCAACGCATTGTTCAAAAGTTCGGATTACAGGTAACATCATATACTCGTAAGAGCAGGAAATATAGTTCTTATAAAGGAAAGGTTGGGACTGTTGCTCCTAACAGGATTCGCAGGCGTTTTAATACACATATTCCCCATCAGAAAATCACTACTGATACGACTGAGTTTAAGTATTATGAAGTTGATGAGAAAGGACGTATGACTATGCATAAGCTTTATCTGGATCCGTTTATGGATATGTGCAATGGCGAGATTATAAGTTACGGAATTGACAAGAAACCTTCTGCTAAAAATGTAATGGACGCTTTGAATGAAACAATTGAAATCACGGCAGACTGTCCATACAGAAGAACCTTTCACTCTGATCAGGGATGGGCTTACCAAATGAAGGCATACTCCCATAGACTAAAAGAAGAACGAATATTTCAAAGTATGTCTAGAAAAGGAAACTGCCTGGATAATTCTGTAATGGAAAACTTTTTTGGACTACTCAAGCAAGAAATTTACTATGGTGTCGTTTATTATAGCTACGAAGAATTAAAATCCGAGATAGAACGTTTTATAAAATACTACAATGAGAAACGAATAAAAGAAAAGTTAGGATGGATGAGTCCTGTTCAATACAGGCTCCATCTTCTAGCTGCATAAAGAAAAACGAGACGACCGAAGTCGTCTCGTAAAAGTCTAACTTTGAGGGGTCACCTCATGCTCACCAAGATGTGGTATCTTCTTTTTTATTATACGGCGCCAGCCGTCCATGAGGAAGTAGCGTCAGCGAATTCCGAATGGCGCATGGCTTGTATACGTATATTAGCGGCAAGGGAATTTATTCACTCTCCAGCCTGATTCCTTTTTTAGATGTTAAAATATTTTAAAGCGGCGGTCAACTCTCATTTTTATTTCTTCACCGCCGTTTTAATTTTGGGCAAGACCATTGAAATTAAAGTTTACTTTTCCACCCCAAAATCACATTCATTACATATACTATTTTCTACTACTCACCAAAACTCTCTTTTAAAAAAGACCAAACGGTATTTCTACCATTCAGTCTTTTTTTCCGAATAAAAATTTTTCCTATGATTGCACACTTTTTAGTTGAATTCCATCTCTACTTCCACATCATTCCCCACAGAAGTCACCTTCGCATAACTTCCACAGATCAGCGGCATCGCCGGTGGAATATGTCCGATATCCAGATCCATAATGATCGGCACGTTATATTTTCCAAGAATTCCTGTCACAGCCTCATACTGATCCAAACCTAAGAATTCCTCTCCATTACAATACGGGCGGCCAATCAAAAAGCCTTTAACATGTCCGAACCATCCTGCCTGTTCCATTTGCCACAGTGCACGGCGGATTCCCATAACATTCAGATCACAGGCTTCAATAAACCAGATGATTCCGTCCTCTTTGTAACGCTCTGTAAATTCCTGTACTTTATCGTACTTCGTACCAAGGAGCAATGTCAATACATCCAGGCAGCCGCCAACCAGACGACCTTCCATTTTGATGTCTGTATCCGGCACTTTTTTACGGATACATGGCTCTGTCACATTATAAGGTACTAATGGATTTTCTTCATCCTTTAATCCTTCTTTTTCATATAGATCATAGCCTTTGATGGTCAACTTTTCTCCTGTCAATACATCAAATGCATCCTGAATCGCCGGATGCCATGGCTCCATACCAAAAGCTGCCGCGCACGGTCCGTAAATAGATGCCACATCACAAAGTGTGGTCAACAGAAACGTCATATTTGTATTGTCGGAATAACCAAGATACCATTTCGGTTTTGCCTCTTTGATTTTTTCAAAGTCTACATATGGCAAATCTTCACACATCAGTTCTCCACCACCGCAGGAAATCAGAACGTCACTGGTATCATTGCAGTAATATTCCATCAACTCCTGTCCGCATTTTTCCGGCGTATTGCTGATGCCAATACCGCATCCTTCATAGCAATTTGGTCCCAGTTCTGTGCGGTAACCCATTTTTTCAAACTTATCCAATGCATGTCCAAAAGCTGTTTTGTACGGTTCAATGTTGCAGCCAAAGGATGGTGCCACAAAGCCGATACAGCCATTCTTTTTTAAAAATTCCGGATATCTCATAAGATTCTTCTCCTGTTTAAACTTCATTTATTTTACAAAGATTTTTTGTCTAATTGTAATTCTGTCTAATAACCAAATTTTTACCAGATAAAATCATTATAACCGATAATAAAAAATGCCGCCAGTCTAAAAGACCAACGACATTTTCTTATATTATTTCAGTAGGCTGAATGTTTCTATTTCTGAACGAACCTTCCAAAAATATCACATTCATAAAATACATGCTTTACTCCAGCTCAAACGCACCCGTATACAGCTGATAATATTTTCCTTTTTCTTCAATCAGCTTATCGTGACTGCCTCGCTCAATGATATGTCCCTGCTCAAGAACCATGATAACGTCAGAGTTCTGTACCGTAGACAGTCTGTGAGCGATAACAAATACCGTACGACCTTTCATCAGAGCATCCATACCACGCTGTACGATGGCTTCTGTTCGCGTATCGATGGAAGAAGTTGCCTCATCCAGAATCATAACAGGCGGATCTGCAACTGCCGCACGGGCAATGGAAATCAGCTGTCTCTGTCCCTGGGACAGACCGCTTCCGTCACCGGAAAGCACAGTATCATAGCCGTTTGGCAGCATGCGGATAAATCCGTCTGCATTTGCCAGTTTTGCTGCTGCGATACACTCTTCATCTGTTGCATCCAGTTTACCATAACGGATGTTCTCCATTACCGTTCCGGTAAACAGGTTGACATCCTGAAGAACCACGCCAAGAGAACGACGCAGGTCTGCTTTCTTGATACGTCCGATATCCAGTCCGTCATAAGTGATCGTACCTTTCTGAATATCATAGAAACGGTTGATCAGGTTTGTAATAGTGGTTTTACCTGCTCCGGTTGCACCCACGAAAGCAACTTTCTGTCCCGGTTCCGCATACAGTGTAATATCATGTAAAACCGTTTTCTCCGGAACATAGCCGAAATCTACATCGTGGAATTCCACATGTCCAAGCATCTCTACCAGCTCTGTGCTGCCGTCTGCCTGTGGCACTTTCCATGCCCAGTGACCGGTACGCTGTGTACACTCTGTCAGAACATCACCGTTTTTCTCTGCACGAACCAGAGTGATGTTTCCATCATCTTCTTCCACTTCTTCATCCAGAAGTTCAAAGATACGCTCTGCACCGGCAATCGCCATAACAACGAAGTTTAACTGCTGGGAAACCTGACTGATCGGGTTTACAAAACTTCTTGATAACTGCAGGAAAGATGCGATAGCACCAAGTGTCAGTACGCTGACGCCTGTCAGACTGATATTTGTCACGCCGCTGATACCAAGCGCACCACCAACGATAGCTACAACAACGTAAAGGATAAATCCAATGTTGTTCAGGATCGGCATCAGAATATTTGCATAAGAGTTCGCTTTTGTTGCATTCACACACAGCTCACCGTTTTTCACATCAAATCCTGCTTTTGCCTGCTCCTCATGGCAGAATACTTTAACAACTTTCTGTCCGTTGATCATTTCCTCAACATAACCGTTGACATCACCCAGAGAAACCTGCTGCTTGATAAAGTATTTTCCGCTTCGTCCTGCCACAGAACCGATGACTTTCAGAATGATAAATACGAAAGCGATAACGATCAGTGTCAGCCAGAAACTGATACTCAACATGGAGATAAATACAACCACGATGGTCATTACAGAGTTCAGTAACTGTGGAATACTCTGAGAGATCATCTGACGCAGGGTATCGGTATCATTGGTATAGTGACTCATGATATCACCATGAGAGTGTGTATCAAAATATCGGATCGGCAGTTTCTGCATGTGTGAGAACATCTCATCACGGATTTTTTTCAAAATGCCCTGTCCGATGACAACCATAAAACGGTTGTACAGATAAGACGCAATAACACCGGCAAACAGAATGATCGCTACTTTGATCAGATAATGAAGCAACCCTGAAAAATCTGCCTGAGACTGTGTCAGCAGCGGTGTAATATAATTATCGATCAATCCCTGAATAAACAGTGCTGAATATGCAACAGTTCCGGAAGAAATCGCGATGCAGATAATTACAAAAATAAAACGGACCTTATATGCACCCAGATAACCAAGTAAACGTTTTACGGTTCCTTTTGTATCTTTCGCTGCAGACATATGTTTTTTATTGTCTTTACTGCTCATCGTCATCTCCTCCTTTCACCTGTGATTTATATACTTCACGATAAATATCGCTGCTCTTTAATAATTCATCATGTGTGCCGTAAGCACTGATTTTTCCATCATCCATAACAATGATATGATCTGCATCCTGAACAGAAGAAATACGCTGTGCAATGATGATCTTGGTGGTATCCGGAATCTCCTCCAGAAAAGCCTTACGGATCAGTGCATCTGTCTTGGTATCTACCGCACTGGTAGAGTCATCCAGGATCAGAATCTTCGGTTTCTTCAGTAATGCACGGGCGATACACAGACGCTGTTTCTGTCCACCGGAAACGTTATTTCCCCCCTGCTCGATATAAGTATCATATTTATGCGGGAAAGTCTGGACAAAATCATCTGCCTGAGCCAGTTCACATGCATGGATCAGTTCTTCATCTGTCGCTTTCTCATTACCCCAGCGCAGGTTCTCCTTAATAGTACCGGAGAATAACACGTTTTTCTGAAGTACCATCGCTACAGAATCACGCAGCGTCTCAAGGTCATAATCACGAACATCCACGCCACCGACTTTGACATCACCACCGGTAACGTCATACAGTCGCGGGATCAACTGAACCAGACTGGATTTTGCAGAGCCGGTTCCACCGATGATACCGATGGTCTCACCGGAATTAATTTTCAGATTAATGTTATCCAATACCGGTTTGTCTGCTTTCTTCGCATAGTAAAATTCTACATTTTCAAATTCGATAGAACCGTCAGCAACCTCGGTTACTGGATTCTTTTTGTTCTGAATATCGCTTTCCTCTGTTAAAATCTCAACGATACGCTCTGCAGAAGATCGCGCAATGATGATCATAACGAATACCATGGAGATCATCATCAGACACATCAGGATCTGTAACGCATAAGTGAACAGACTCATCAGCTCACCGGTTGTCAGACCACCGGCTACGCCTTTTACGTTACCGCTGACAATGATCGCTTTTGCTCCGATCCATGCAACTGCCAGCAGGCAGACATTAATGGCAGACATCATCGCAGGTGAGTTAAATGCAAGCAATTTCTCTGCTTTTGCAAAGTCTTTATAGATTTTCTGAGAGATTTTTCCAAATTTCTCATCCTCATATTCCTCACGGATAAAGGATTTTACAACTCTGACACCATGCAGGTTCTCCTGTACGACTTCATTCAGACGGTCATATGTGTTGAACACACGCTCAAAATACGGATGTACATACTGAGCCAGCCAGATCAGAATAAATCCAAGCACCGGAATGGTTGCAAGGAAAATCAGAGAGATTTTCACATTGATACTAAAGGACATTACCATTGCAAAGATGATCATGATCGGTGCACGGACTGCCACACGGATCAGCATCTGATAGGCATTCTGTACGTTGGTCACATCTGTGGTCAGACGTGTTACAATACTTGCCGTTGAGAACTTATCAATATTGGAAAAAGAAAAGTTCTGAATCCGGTAGTACATATCCTTTCTTAAATTTTGTGACAGACCGCAGGATGCGATCGATGCCTGGTGTCCCGCCAGCGTACCAAACGCCAGAGAGATCATTGCCAGAACAAGAAGTAAGATTCCATATTTCCAGATTACCGACATGCTGCCGGCTTCAATTCCTTTGTCGATCAAACTCGCCATAACAAATGGGATCAGTACTTCCATGACAACTTCTACGGTTACAAAAATCGGAGTAAGAATACTCGCCTTTTTATATTCCCGTATCGATTCCATTAACTTTTTTACAAGTTTCACGATTTGCTTTCCTCCTGTTTTTAATTATTTATATCCAACAATTTTTCCTGAACACGATTCTTCTTATTTCATCGTGCTGTTGCCTCTTTCATATTTTTCTGCATGCGGTGCATGTAGTCAAAAAACTGTTTCATCTCCTGCTCAGTAAAACCTTTTGACAGGATCTTTTCCACCTCGGTGAAATCCTCCACCATGAGTTTATTCACTTCTCTTGCCCGATCGGTTAAAACCAGCTTTTTCAGACGCGCATCCCACGGCACGCTCTGCCGCTCGATCAGTCCTTTTTCCACCATCAGGTTTACCACCTTGGAAGCCGTTGACCGGGTGATCTCGAAACAGCTTTCCAGATCTTTCTGAAATACATCCTCGTTATTATCTGTCTTATCTGAAATATATCCAATAATCCATGCATTTGCGCCTGTCACACTGTCTATTTTCTTCTTGTTCGGTGCATTCTCGATCCACCGATGGATCTGGTGCGACAGGATCCTTACATCGTTGCCGATGTGATCTTTTTGCATATCACGCCTCCTTCCCAAAACATTGTTTATTATAAGGCAAAAAATGTTTGCTGTCAAACAGTTTGACAGCAAACATTTCTATCTTTTTTGAAAATTTTTGTTCAATTTGCTATATTTTATTTTCCTGCTACAAGCCGCTTTGCTTTTTCCAGATCCTCCCTGTGCACACGGATAGAATATTGATACAGTTCCTTTGTATCTACATCAGTCGTCACTCCATGTCCATAGAAACGTCGTACTCCTGTGCTCTCATCCGTGCCTGTTGTATGTGTTTTATACCGAATCTTATAATCAGAAAGTATATCACAGATACGATTGTACTCTGTCACATCTGTCCCCTCATAAATTGTTTCCCCGTTAAATACTGTGATCATACATTTCTCCTTCTCCCTGATAGAAGAAAACCCCCGCTTATTGCTTCACGCAATTAGAACAGGGATTTTCTTAATTGGATTAAAAAATAATATCCGATTTGTTTTTCAGTAAAACAATTCCTGAAATCATGACCAGCAGTCCAATAATCATGGCACACACGCCGGCGATAATCCCCAGTATTCCGGAGTGTTTCATTTTAAAATAAATTTTCTCCATCTCTTTGTCTCTCCTCATAAAATCACAAATCTGTTATGCTTATTATTTTACCATTATTCTGTCCTTATTCCCATAGTTTTTTCTAACCGAAACATAAATTTTTCATAAAAACAATTTTCCATCACACTTCTCATTTGACCTGCATTACTTCCTGTATTGTATGATTCAGGAATCGCTGTACGAAAAAAAGCGACTGACCCGTACCTGACGAATCAATCGCATTTTTTTATTTTTTAAATGGATTTTGGATCCCGCTATGTTTAAAGAAAGACTATCTCTGAGAACGTCCGATCTCAAGACCTTTCTCGAAAGCTTCTTTGTTCAGTGGAAGTAATTTTGCTTTTTTAGCAAGTTTATGCTCGATTGTTCCCCATACAACTTCCGGAGATACAACCTCTGTATAACCAACGTATACACCAAGCATGATTACGTTTAATACTTTTGCATTTCCCATTTCCAGAGCCATCTCTGTAACCGGAGCTTTTACCACTTTGATATCAGTTCTGTCGATATCCTCTTCCGGTACGATAGAGCTGTTGATGAAAAGTGTACCACCCTGTTTCAGAGTCGGGAGGAATTTCTGCAGGGACGGACCGTTCATAACGATCAGATCGTCCATAACATCACCCAGAGGTGCACCTACCATCTCGTCGGAGATTACAACGAAACAGTTCGCTGTACCACCACGCTGCTCAGCGCCGTAGGACGGGAAGAAAGTAACGTTTTTATCTGTAGAATCACAGGTTGCAGATGCAAGGAATTTACCAAGAGTCATGACACCCTGTCCGCCGAATCCGGCAACACATAAATTTGTTTCCATATTGTCTTCCTCCTATTTATCTCTGATTACGCCCAGCGGATATTCCGGAAGCATTTTCTGCTCGATGAAATCCAATGCGTCTAACGGCTCAAGTCCCCAGTTTGTCGGGCAGCTTGTTACGATCTCTACCATAGAGAAACCTTTTCCGTCGATCTGATTCTGGAACGCTTTTTTGATTGCATTTTTGGTTTTGATAACATTCTGCGGAGTATTGCAGCTTGTTCTTACCAGATAAGCCGGAGCTGTAAGTTTGTCTAAAATCTCACACATATGCATCGGGTAACCATGCTCTTCCGGGATACGTCCTTTCGGAGCTGTGGAAGCTTTCATACCAACCAGAGTAGTAGGAGCCATCTGTCCTCCTGTCATACCGTAAATACCATTGTTGATGAAGATAACAGTGATGTTCTCACCACGGTTTGCTGCAGAAACAGACTCTGCAAGACCGATGGAAGCGAAGTCACCATCACCCTGATATGTGAAGTACAGGCTGTCCGGATTGCTTCTCTTCATACCTGTTGCTACTGCACAGGCACGACCATGCGGTGCTGTAATTGTATCATATGCGATATAATCCATGTGAAGACCGCAGCATCCGATACCGGTAACCATAACTGCTTTCTCTACCAGGTTCATCTCTTCCAGAGCTTCACCGATTAATTTTACAACCGTGCTGTGCATACAGCCCGGGCAGAATCCGGATACTTTATCTTCCTGGATTGTTTTTGTTCTTGAATAAACTAATTCCATGTTCCGTATCCTCCTTATTATCCTAAAATCTTTTTAACAGCCTCGATCACTGCCTCACGGCTCATGATGTTACCACCGGAGCACAGGCATGTCTCGATAGCGCAACGACCTTTAACACCCATCTCTACGTCCTCGATGAACTGTGCCGGGATAGACATCTCTACATCAAGAACTGCTTTACAGATATCGTAGTTGATCTTGTCATAAGAAGCATATGGGAACGGGCTAACTGTAATAGGACGGATCAGACCGATCTTGTATCCTTCTTTACGAAGCATATCTACAACAGATTTGCAGATACGGGCGGAGATACCATAAGCTGTAAGAACAAGCTCAGCATCCTCTACCTGATACTCTTCTACCATTACATCTTTTTCCCAGCTGTCATACATTTCAGAAGCTCTCTCGTTCCACTCCTGCATTTTCTTTGTATCCCACTGACCTGGCTGGATCCATGAACGGTTTGCATAGTCAAGCTCATGACCGATACAAGCCCATTTCTTTTTGCCTTCTTTGATTGCAGCAATCTCTTCCTCTGTCTTCATCTCAGGAAGTTCAACCGGCTCCATCATAGTACCGATTACACCGTCTGCAAGAAGAAGAACCGGGTTCATGTCACGATCTGCATAATCAAATGCTGCATATGTAAGGTCAACTGCCTCCTGTACAGTAGACGGAGCCAGAACCATCATACGGAAACCACCGTTACCGGAAGCTTTTGTAGCCTGGAAATAATCCTGCTGTGCCGGCTGGATAGCACCTACACCTGGGCCTCCTCTGGAGATGTTTGCGTACACAATTGGAACACGTGCTGCTGCACAATAGGAAATTCCCTCGCTCTTTAATGCGATTCCCGGGCTGGAAGAAGATGTCATAGATCTTGTTCCTGCTGCTGCTGCTCCGTATACCATGTTTACAGATGCAACCTCAGACTCACCCTGTACAAAGTTACCGCCTACTTCCGGAAGTCTTCTTGCAAAATACTCCGGAATCTCGTTCTGCGGTGTGATAGGATATCCGGCGAAAAATCTACAGCCGGCTCTTACTGCTGCTTCAGCGATAGCCTCACAGCCTTTCATTAATACTCTTGCCATAATCTTTCTACCTCCTTATTTGTAGATCTCTATCGCACCATCCGGACAGATACGTCCGCACATACAACAGGCGATACAAGCATCCATGTTTGTCGGTACTACATACTCGTAACCTTTAGAGTTTACATCATGTCCGATTTCCAGTACGTTCTTTGGACAGAATTTGATGCAGTAACCACAGCTTTTACAGCGTTCTGATTTAACCACGATTTTTGCCATCGATTAAATCCTCCTCTCAAGATAATAAATACTTGTTAAAAAAATTATTTTTTAAACACCAATATTCAGCGGTGTTTGAAAGCTTTTTTTCGGAATTCTCAGCCCCGACCCGGAACCGGCTGACCGTTTGGAAGGTCATTCTGCAACCACGGATAAGTCAAATACAGTTCCACCGGAAATACCGGCACGTCTGAAGAATCTTTTACTTCCTCATACAGATCTTCTCTGACACATGCAAAATCCACCGCAATATACGGGGTCACCATCTCAGACATCTTTCGACTGCCCTCGATAAATTCTTTTGCCGTTGTGGTAATTCCATTGTTCGGATTGTTTACCATGTGAAGTTTGCCAAGCTGAATATGGGAAACACCAAGGATCTGTCCCAGTGTACCATCGATATGGTCAATATCATTTGACCACGGACGATACGCATTCAGTACATAATATACAATGGTATTGTCTTTGTTCAGCTTCGGTGCATAACCGCCAATGGCACGCGCTCCGATGTGATCTCCACCGACATCCATAACCACGTAACAGTCTTCATCCTTTAACAGACGATTGACACCGCCGACAACGGTCGGCGCATCCATGAACTGTTTTTCATGGTGACAGATAATTCCCATTTCTTCCATCTGTACTTCTACATCTCTGGAGCGAAACAGCGGTTTCGTCATATCCATGTCAAAGAAATGTACCGGCTTATCCTGAAGCTGCACCAGCCACTTTGCGAAATTAATGGAAATCTCGCTTTTTCCGCTTCCGGCTTCGCCGACAAATACAAAATTAATGTTGTCTCCAATGAGCTTTTTTAATTTCTCCTGCATCTTTGCAGCTTCCTCCGTTCCATTTCCTGATCGGAAATTTTCTCACTGGAGACATTCTACTACAATTTTTGCGGTTAGTCACGACTTTTTTGCAAAAAATATGAAATATTATGCATCTTGCACGATTTTAGATTTTGTAAAAATGCATTTGCGTCCCATTCTGTTATGTAATCTGCACAGTTCAAGTCGAACGCACGTGAGACTTGGTGCGTGATTCTGGTCAGCGCAAGCTGACATCTTCTTTTCAGAATCACTGCACTCTACACTCCGTTCCGGTCGGCGCAAAACCATTGTCTCCCAGACAATGTGCGCCCTCGCGGAGCATTTATCTCAGTCGGAGATTGAACTCCCACTGAGAAATACTTGTTACTACTCACCACTTGCAGAAGTGGGAGTCTCAACTCAGACTGAGATGAATGATGGTTTTGCCAATAAAAAAATTGCCCACAGATATCAACATTTTCAAACCTGATATCTGTGGGAGATTTTTCTCATCTGTATAACTTTATTTTTCGATCTCTTATTCAACATTCAAGAATGCCTCGGCATTCTCGTTGCGAAGTGCGCGTCATGCAATTGCATGACGTACTTCAACTGCGTACCTCTGCAAGTCTACACTCCGTTTCGGTCGGCGCAAAACCATTGTCCACCGGACAATGTGCGCCTGCCGGAGGCTATATCATATGATGTCCTTCATTCTATCGAAAAAATGATTACCTCTGCAATCGTAACCACTGCTATAATCACCATGAGCCAGACAGCAAAACCTAATAGATGCCAGCCTGTTTTTTTATTCTTCAGCAATGGTAAGACATCCTGTATGTTTCCGACATCAACCCATAGCAGCATAAAGGTGCCACAAATGATAATAATCCCAATCCATAGTACGGATGGCACTCCTACTATCCGGAAAACAATTTCTGCATTCACCCAAATCCCAAGCACGTATAAAAAACCTAGCAGAACTGCTTCTAACACCATTTGATCTGACCGCGATACCAGATTCTGAATCTTGCCCCTCAGTCCCCCGCCATAATCTTCATCTTCATAATACCATTCATCCTCTATATCCAAATCATCTTTCTCATTCAATTCCGGCGTTTTATCTGTAATCCTCCGCACACAGGTATCCTGATCGAAATCCACAAAACAAAAGCCGTTATTCTTGTTTTTGAACAATTCAAAAACCGCATTCGCTGTCTCATCATTCTCAAACATGAAATATCGATACTGTCCACGATCGTTTTTTTCTGCTCTGACAATACATACATCATCTCCTGATTCCATTTCCATCCGTTCTTCACTTTCTTCATCTTCCGGAATCAGAATCAGGTATCGATTTTGATCGTATTCTACCCAATCCAGAATAGCACAACGTACCTCAATACTATACGTGCCATCTTCTTTTTCCAATTTCAGTGCAGAACATACCGGTCTCCAGTCATCTTCGAGCAAGTCATCCTCTGATTTTTCTATATCTGCAAGATTATTTATGAGCTCCTCCAGATGAAATTCTTCTCTCATCCATTTCAGAATTTCATCTTCTTTTTCATAACACTGCTCAATCCCTTTTGCTTCCAATAATTTCCGGATAAATGCTTTCTCAGAGTCATAGCCGGATTTGTAGACTGCCTGCAGACGCCCCATCCGCATTCGCATTGCCCCTGGCAGTTGCGTTTCCTCTAAATATACCAGTGTCTGAGATTTGCCCAGATCCCTCGCATATTTAATTTCATCCTTACAATTCAATGAATTTATGTAATTTGCGGAAATCATTGCCAGAAAAAATTCACATTTTTCAATATGTTCTGCTATATTTTCATCCCATTCTGTTCCCGGATCAATACCCTCATCGTACCATACACGATATCGCTTTCCCTGCAACAGTCGTATGATCTTAATCACTTCCGGCCGATCTATATGTGAATAACTGATAAAAATATACGGTTGATCTCCCTCATACGGATCTTCTAAAATACCTGCTTTCCGCATCTTTCCTAACTCTCCCTGATAATAATAAATTCAAGTCGAACGCATGTGAGACTTGGTGCGTGCTTCTGGTCAGCGCAAACTGACATCTTCTTTTCAGAATCACTGCACTCTACACTCCGTTCCGGTCGGCGCAAAACCATTGTCTCCCAGACAATGTGCGCCCTCGCGGAGCATTTATCTCAGTCGGAGATTGAACTCCCACTGAGAAATACTTGTTACTACTCACCACTTACAGAAGTGGGAGTCTCATCTCAGACTGAGATGAAGTTTTACCGCAACCGTCTTCACATAATGGTTACGGTAAACTTAGCTGAACTTGTATTGTTTTCCCCATCTTCTTTCTGTTTAAAAAACAGATCTACATTGTGGATAAAATTTGTAACCTGAAAATTTAATGTCATTATTTTACCATACCCGCCAGTAGTTGTCACGATGTACGGCTTCGTCTGCTCCATTACACGCATCCGGTCTCTGGTTCATCTTTCATTTCGTATGACCATACACATAGCGCAACCTCAGCAGCCGCAGATAACAATCCTGCAATTTTTTCCTGAGTTCCTCAGAATTTTCGATTTCCTGTTCGCCAAACATCCACCTGTCATATTTCTCATTCATCAGTGCAAGTTTTGGCAAAATCTCACTGTTCTTCTTTGCCAGCTTCAGGAAGTACCGGCCCAGTTCCTCATACTCCTGAAAGGCTTCTGCCAGTTCCAGACAAATTTGAAACAAATGAAAAGACGGTTTTTCCCGTTCAAACGTTCGCCTCTGCTGAATTAAGAAATCATACCCTTTCTTTTTTCCTGTTTTTTCCAGAACCATTGCTTTCAGAGCGACTGCCTTCACCCGGTATAACGACGCTTCGTTTTCCTTCGAATACTGTTCAAGAATTTTGAAAAGCTGCTCCAGCACCCTTAATGTTTCTTCTTCCCGTCCGGTAAATCTGGTTTTCAGCACATCTGCCATCTTCAATAGCAGTGTCCATTTTTTCAGATAAGAATAATTACCCGGGCCAATCAAATGATATGCCAGTTCATACATTGTCAGTGCAAATTTCGCATTATTCTCAGACAGATAATAGTCACCAATTGCTTCCTGAAACATATAAGCACTTCCCTGAGACAGGAAATTGATCGATATATGTTTACTCAATAACCGGCCCACTTCCTTGCTGACACTATCGAAGGGATATTCATAAAACCATTCCCTGTACAGTCGCATCACATAATCCCTGTCATCTCCGTTATAAGTAACCGGGCAGTCAGGTACTTTAAAATGATGATCTCCAAGCTCCATATGTGCCGTAAAAAGTCTGACAGACATTTCTTCCATATCAAATATAACTTCCGCCAGAAGATTATCCTGCTCAATCTCATAAGTATCTTCAAAATCCCGCTGCGAAATCACATAGATATTATTCTTGTCTGTAACATTGATATATCCGCCGGCATCCACCCTCATACATTCCTCGCCCCACTGGCGCAGCGTAATTGCCTCCGGAAGTCGTAAAAATGTCTGACTGACACCAACTGGTACATAGTATCCCGGATGTTCCTGATCCTGCCGGTATTTTTGCCAGAAAACGGTATCTGTAATGATCCATTCATTCTTATTTCCATGCTCATCAACAAGAACACTTCCGTCTTTTCCGATCTTGGTTGCGATCCAGTCGTTTTCACCGGTTTCGGCATCCTGTCCTACTTCGGCTTCTTTTTCCATAATGAGATCACCATCGGCAGCGACACTCCAGGAAATCACTTTTTCGCCAGGTGTTCCCTTCCTTGCCATAATACGCGTCCATTTTTTCGCAATAATCAGGTTGGCACCTTCCTTTGCCAGCTTTTGCACATAAGCTGAAATATTCTCAATTTTTTTATAATGCACCTGTTTTTTCTCTGTCTGTTCCATCCTGCTTCTCCTGTTCTGAAAAAGTTCTTTTTTCCTTTTTCTGATTATAATATGTTATGCTCCCTGTGTCATTTCAAACATGTATGTTTGTTTATACTTATTAAATCATTTCGGATGATTTTCAGCATTGACAAAAAAATTTGATTCTGAAACCTGAATATTCATTATTTGAAACCACAGTTTTATCTGTTCATTTTCAAGTCGAACACACGTGAGACTTGGTGCGTGATTCTGGTCAGCGCAAGCTGACATCTTCTTTTCAGAATCACTGCACTCTACACTCCGTTCCGGTCGGCGCAAAACCATTGTCTCCCAGACAATGTGCGCCCTCGCGGAGCATTTATCTCAGTCGGAGATTGAACTCCCACTGAGAAATACTTGTTACTACTCACCACTTGCAGAAGTGGGAGTCTCAACTCAGACTGAGATGAAACAATGAACATACATAAATCATTCAAAAACAAAGAAAACTTTTGCAGACGTTAAGAGTTTTTTAAGATTTCAGTGGTATACTAAATTTATTAAAATTCAGGTCGAACGCACATGAGACTTGGCGCGTAACTCCGGTCAGCGTAAGCTGACATATTCTTTTTAGAAAAAGACACTACTCCGAAAGGGACGAATTTACCATGAAGAAAAAACTGATTTCTCTGCTGCTGTGCCTTGTACTGTTCGCGGCATTATTTGGCGGAGCACTTTACTATAGTATAAACGCAAACGAAAAAGCGGTCTGGTATTTTTCCAGTGACTGCGAAGGCAAATTGAACAGTCTGTCGCACGTTCCCCAAAGTGCCCTTGCCAGCTATGACTCTCTGATGATCGTCGCGCATCCGGATGATGAAACAATCTGGGGCGGTTCTCATCTGTTGAACGGAAACTATGTAGTTGTGTGCATCACCAATGGCAATAACAAAAACCGCCGCCGGGAATTTGAATCTGTCATCAGACAAACCGACTCCATCGGCATTATGCTGACCTATCCGGACAAAACACTTGGGAAACGCGATAACTGGAACAGCTGCAAAACGGAAATTGAAAAAGACATTGCTTCGATTCTGAAAATGAATGACTGGAAAACCATCGTAACCCACAATCCGGAGGGAGAATATGGGCACATTCACCATCAGATGACCAGCGAACTGACCACAACTGCTGTCTCTGACCAGGAACAGCTTGACCGGCTTTACTATTTTGGGAAATATGTGAAAGCGAAAAATATGGATTCCGACAAATATAAAAAATACCTGACCAATGCCATCTCCGGTCAGGAATTAGACCGTAAAATGGCATTGACCAGGTTATATGGTTCTCAGGAAAAAGTTATGGAGCATCTTGGTCACATGCTGCCTTACGAAAACTGGATTCCAGCATCTCAATCAACTTCTCAACATTAACCGGTTTGGACAAATGTCCATTCATACCGCTTGCCAGAGAACGTTTTACATCTTCATCAAATGCATTTGCACTCATAGCTATGATCGAAATCTGTCGGCAATCCTCGCGGAGCATTTATCTCAGTCGGAGATTGTACTCCCACTGAGAAAGACTTGTTATTACTCACCACTTGCAGAAGTGGGAGTCTTCTCGACTGAGATAACCCAGCTCACTGTCTGCCATACGTGATAATGCTTCCTGTCCGTTATAAGCTTCTTCTATGATCACTCCGTAATCTTCCAGAATTGTATGAACGTTTCCACAAAATCTCCATAAAAGTAAGAAAGCTTTTACTGGGTATCACCTCAACACACAATAAAAGCTTTTCTTTCGCTATTAATTTTCCTTTATTACAACAATTCCCGTACCTGATATGCAAGGATCAGTTCAAACCGGCTCTGCAAACCACTGAAATCCCTGCCAAGGATCTTCTTGATCTTATTTAACTGGTAATTAATGGTGTTTCTGTGCACGTACACCGCATCTGCCAGTGCCTGCACGCTGCCGTCCAGCTCAAGATAGCGGCGCAGGAGTTCCAGATACTGTGTGTCATTTTCCCGGTCATAACGTTCCAATGCACCAAGCGTCTCGTGATAATAACTCTCCAGAACTTCATTATCTCCCACGGACAACAGAATCTTTTTCGCACCAAATTCATCATAAAAAAGTGGACTTTCCCCACGTTTTCGTGCCAGACGCAACAGGGTACAGACTTTTTTATAGTTCTCAGACAAATGCTCGATTCCGGGTTCATTCTGACTGACGGCAATCTTTAACGTCACAGTATCGGAACCTTCCTGCGCCTCCAGACGTTTTACCAAATCATGGATCTCCTCGTTTGCGAAATCATTCAATACGATAAAAATAGACTCTGAAGACACAAAATATCCGATGGTTCCCACCATTCGCTCCACCCGGCGCAGCAGATGCGACCGAAACATTTTCTGCCGGTAGACATTTCGGTTCAGAAAATCAATGTCGATTCCCATGATGCAGAATTTTCCATTTACATTAAAGTTATTGCGGGCAAGAGCCGGAAGATATTCTCTGGCATTTTTCGGATCAAACACGATATTTTTCAATGTGTCCGCCAGATTTTCTTCTTCTTTTTCGTTCTGGAAGATCTGGTTGGAAAAATCTCTCGTAATGTCCACCAGACGGGTTTTCCACGGCACTTCCAGCAATGGAAAATTCATTTTATTACAATAATCAATGACGGACTGTGGCACGGATGTAATGTAAGGTCCCACATTAACCACCAGACCACTGGCTTCCCGCTCATACAGATTTTCTACAAATTCCAGTAGCCATTCATTGCCGTTCTGCGCAATTCCCGTGGTAAAGATCAGTTCTCCGCCGTGAATGAATCCACCGGTCTCCACGTCCTCCAGGGTATGGATCCACTGCACGATATTGCCTGTCCCGTTCTCTCCTGCCAGAATCCGCATTCCGTACAGATAACTTGCTTTTTCACATAACTGCCTCAGTAAAATAGCCATACACATCGCTCCTAACTGAAAATTTTCCGCAATAATCCTACAGAAATCACACTATTTAAGTCTCAAAAAAGCTCTTATTGTAATCACACAGAACTCAATTGCAAAATCATCTCTAAATAGTTCCAATTTCTGTAAAAAAGAAGCCATGACCAGAAATGGTCATGGCTTCTTTGCGTCTGTCTTCGTTATTCTCCGTCAGCATTTCCCTAAATACTGACTTTTGATATATAGTAACGGTATTTTACAAAAAAGGCAAGTATATTTTTCACAATTTTTCTTGTGCTGCGGCACAAACATTCTTGAACAGCCCCAATTTTTTCATTTTGCTCACATATTTTTTTCTTGAAACAGTTTTCTCTCAATAAAAGGTTTAACCTAATCTCCAAACCGATAATTGACATAATCCACGATCAATTTTACACAATTATCAATTCCAACTTTATAGCTGTTCAGCACCAGATCATAGTTCATCGGATCTCTCCACTCACCGCCGTAGGTGTAATGGTTATAATACTCACTGCGGTATTTATTTGTCTTTTTGTACATCTGCAGCGCACGCTGTTCCGATACGTTTGTCCGCTCCATGATCGTATGAATGCAGGCGCTCTGCGGTGCTTCGATAAAGACGTTGATGACATTTCCATATGGTCGCAACACGAAATCTGCACATTTTCCGATGACGATAAAGGATTCGCTTCGTGCCATGGTCTGAAGAATATCTGCCTGAATGTTAAACAGGTTATTGTCGGAAGTAAAGTCTTTTTCTCTTGGTTCCAGCACTGTGGAGAATGGCATGGATGCCAGTTTTTTTGCCAGAAAACCGCCGTTCAGACGTTCATCCATATCGACAAACAGCTTTTCATCGATGCCGCTTTTTTCGGAAGCCATCGTCAGAATCTGGCGCTCATAGCACGGAATACCAGGTTCTTTGGACAATGCCAGTCCGACACTTTTTCCACCTGCACCGAAATTTCGGGCAATGGTAATTACATAATTTGTTCGCATTTTCTCACCTCACTCACACGTTCAATTGTAAAATGCTATTCTACTTGTAGTTTTTATTCTGTTTTTCCATGTGAGATAGTAAAATACTGTCACAGATTATCTTTTCCATCCCACATGGTTTTTTCTTACATATTTTTCTGAAAAACTTGTATTCGTTTGTATTAATCTTCTTTATCGCATTTCAGAACCGCATTTAATAATACAGAAGCGCCCATGGTACACTGTTTTGTGGATGTAAACTCCGGTTCGCAGTGGGAATGACCATCTTTGGGAGGAACAAATACCATGGTTGTCGGGAGCATGTAGGATGCAAACTGTGCATCATGTCCGGCGCCAGAGTTGATTCTCTGGTTGGAGTAACCAAGTTCGTCAACAGCTTCCTGTACATAGCCAACTAATGTCTTGTCGTAGTAAACGGTATCGCGCGTTCATGCTACTTCATAATCCACTTTACATTTTGCAACTTCTTTCGGCAGCTCCCATATGATTTTCAAACCGGAAGGAGCGTATGATGTCGCTGACCGGAAGATGTGAGGTGCACGCATGACTGCAGGGAGCGTTTTCACATAACAGACAACGACTGGTCTGGGTTTCCACACCGGCACATCCGTTTGGAATTTTTGTAAAATCATCTTTACCCCAGTCTTTCTCATAGGACTGGAACGGACAGTGATCGGTTGCTATCGTATCAATAAATCCATCTTTGATTGCTTCCCATAAGGCATCCAGACTTTCCTGTCCTTTCATTGGCGGGGAGCATACGAAGTTGCGTCCGTCTTCCCGTTTGTATACATCACAGGTAAATTCCAGATACTGCGGACAGGTTTCCACATAAACCGGTGCGCCTTCTTCTTTGGCTCTGATGCAGGCTTCCAATCCTTCTTTGTCCGCCATATGCACGATATAGATCGGTGCATCTAAATGTTTTGCCCAGTGAACCGCTCTCTGATCGGCTTCTGCCTCTACAAATTCCGGGCGGCTCAAGTAATGATACCAGGCACTTATTTTTCCTTCTTTCAGGAAATTTTCTGTATTTAAGTCAATCAGATCCGGATTTTCCGCATGCACATTGATCATTGCTCCCAGTTCTTTTGCCCTGAGCAGCAATCTTGCCAATGTCGCATCGTCTACCATCATGCCTTCTTTTTTGTATACAAGGAAGCATTTAAAACTTGTGATGCCTTCTGCTACAGCTTTCTCCATCTCATCTAAAATTTCACCGTTATTTAAGTTTGTGATACAGCAATGCATTGCATAATCCACGCAGGCTTCTTTTTCCTCCTCAACTGAAAAATTTATTTAATGATATTTCTTCATTACGATTGCTTCCACGATCATTAAAACCGCGTAAAATATAATTCCGATGGCACATGCAACCACGATGTATGCCCATGCGGTGGAATACTGCGCCTGTACAATGTTTTCACGGATCTCACGTCCGACACCCACGATATATTCTGCAAAATACTCACTTACAATGGCACTGATAACGGCATTTGGAGTACTTACTTTCAATGCGGTAAAAATATATGGCACGCTGTTTGGCATTTGCAGTTTGAAAAATACCTGGCGTTTTGTAGCTGCGTAAGAGGCCATCATATCTTTTGCAAATGATTTCAGTTCATTTAAACCGCGGTAAGCATTGATGCTCATGGACGCGATACTGACGATCATAACTACCAGTATTTTTGCTACCATGCTTCGTACTTCCGGCTGATTGCTGACATCTTTTGTCCAGTTTGTCATAACCGGTGCCAGCGCAACGATAGGGATCGCATTAAATGCGGATACGATCGGTAATCCTGCACCGCCCCACTTCGGAGCCATGGTTGCCAGAACTGCTACAAGATAACCGATGACGGAACCAACGCTCAGTCCGATGGCAGATACCATCACCGTGGACTTGATATTTACCAGCATCGCGGACCAGTTATCATGAATGATCGCCGCGATTCGTGTCGGGAGCGGAAGGGTAAATACATCCGTCCGCAAAATTGCGTGTATTGCCTGTGACTGCCACAGGATAAAAAAGGCGGCAGAGAAGTTTTGTTGTGACTTCTTTGCCGCTTTAAAGTTTCCTGTGAAAAGGTTGTTCCTTAATTTACGGTTGATTATACGCATTCGCTAAAACGATTTCAATTTCTCAGTGCACAATTTTTTTTGTGCTGTTGCACACAGTATCACCATCAAAAGAACGACAGGTCAAACATATGTAAGACCTGCCGTTCTTTGTCTATTACTTTTTTACTTTTGTTCTGTTTCCAGAAGTTCTGCATCTTCCAGTTCTGTTTCCGCCTCTTTCGCAATTTCCTGCGGCCGCTCAGATTCAAGTACCATACTGTGTTTTACCACCAGAATCCAGCCCGTTGCCAACGGTACAGATCCCAGATATGCCGCGCGCACCGCAAAGGCATTGACTGCTATCGCTCCATAGCATGCCCCGATAAAAAAGGAAAGTACTGTATTGGTATACAAAATTCCTTTTTTCTTAAATTCCGGATCTTTTGTCAAAAAATACTGCGTCCAGCCGAGCATGGCCTGTTTGAAATTATTACTGGAAAAGATGGTCGCACTGTTGTAGCCGTTTGCCGATGAATATACGCCCCACTGAAATGCAGAACAGAAAAAAATCGGATACAGACCAACCAGCACTGGTTTTAACGGCAGTAATGAGGATGCCACTAATCCTGCTGCATCCACCAGAATCGCCAATTTACGCATATTTATGTTCGTATAATTCGTCAACAGGTAGGAAACTACCACTCCGCCGCCAAAAAGCGGTAATGCAAGCACTCTTAACAGCACATCGTACCACTCGCCTGATACTAAAGATGCTGCCATTTCCATGATATTTCCGGTCTGCGCCGAACCAAAATTTCCCATATGTAATAAAATCGCGTAAGCTCCAAGAAATCCACCCACAAGAGCAAAATTCCAGTGAATCAAAGCTTCCCACTGATCTTTTGTTACTTTTTTTCTCATTGTATTTGCCTTTCTTTTCAGAAATTGTAATGTCTTTGATTTTTTCCTTGCCTATCATAGCACTATCTCTTTTATTAAGCAAAAATTTTTTTACATACAAAAAGCACCCAGAGTTTAAATGCAGTCATTCCATAACCTGCGTTCAAACTCTGAGTGGTTTCCACACATATCTCATCTCAGTCTGAGTTGAGACTCCCACTTCTGTAAGTGGTGAGTAGTAACAAGTATTTCTCAGTGGGAGTTCAATCTCCGACTGAGATAAATGCTCCGCGAGGGCGCACATTGTCTGGGAGACAATGGTTTTGCGCCGACCGGAACGGAGTGTAGAGTGCAGTGATTCTGAAAAGAAGATGTCAGCTTGCGCTGACCAGAATCACGCACCAAATCTCACGTGCGTTCGACTTGAACTTCTACCTGGCATACGCCGCCTTATAAATCTCCTGACAATCCTCAAAGGTCGGCGCCTTCCGTGTATTTCTCGGACTTCCGCTATCCAGCGCATCCTGCGCCATCTTCGGAATCGCCGCATAGAACTCCTCTCGCGGAATTCCATACTTCTCTAACGTCGGCACTTCACACACCTCACAAATATGCTCGATCGCTTTTAGGAACTGCTCTGCTGCCGCGATATCGCCCATTTGAGCATCTGCTACACCAATTGCCCTTGCAAGGTCTGCAAACCGCTCATACGTCCCTTCTAATGCGAAGGAAAAGCATGCCTTCAGCACCATGGCATTGGAAATACCATGCGCCACATGAAACAGTGCTCCGATTGGGCGGCTCAGTCCATGCACCAGTGTCACACTGGAATTGTTGATGCAGATTCCTGCCTCTAATGCCGCCAGTGCCATCTGATGTCTGGCTTCTCGATTTTTTCCATCACGATAAGCAATCGGCAAACATCTCCGATTTCACCACATACGGTCCCGTCACCAGCAGCGCCTTTTTCCCGCATTGTTTCAGATATCCGACCGCCTCAGAGAGGCAGTCCCTTCCGGTAAAAATATGTTCCGGGATCAGATAGTGAGCCATGAATCCACCTCCGTTAATACTTCATCTACTTTTACCATTTCCTCACGCAGCTGCTCCTCGGTAATGATCAACGCCGGGTTGACAAAAATCATATTTTCGTGGGAATAGGTCATAAATTTCTTTGCCTTTAACATACCGATGATCTTGCCCATGGTTCCTTCCGGATCTTTGCCATATGGTACTAACGGTTCTTTTGTTTCTCTGTCTTTGACAAGCTCAATGGATGAGAAAAGACCGATGTAACGAACATCACCGATACACGGATGTTTCTCTTTTTCTTCCTGTATACATACGGGCGATTTTTACCGCATTTTCATTGGCATCCGCACCGGCATTTGTGAAAAATACTTTGCCGAAATTATCCGGAAGCAGATCAATAATCATTTTTCCAAGAGTTGCTCTGCTTTCTGCCGCATAAGCCGGTCCCACAAAACAGAATTTATCTACCTGTGCCTTGGTGGCATCTCCGATTGCTTTATTTCCAAATCCCACATTCAGGTTTACAAGCTGAGAGGACATATTGGGTTTAAAAAAGGAGCCCGCACCATATTCGGTGTTGGCTCCTTTGCGCTACCTTTATGTCTTTTGGTTAACGCCATTTTAATTTGTTTTTTCGGTGGATACAAGGATTCTAAGCCTAAGTTTTTCTGTGCTTAAGCACACACAATGCAAAGATAGTTTTTTATATTCATTCTGCAAACTGCGTGCCATATGACATTTCCATAATCATTCTGCACATCTCAACCGTCTTATCTTTTCTTCCTGCTTCTTCTCACCCTGAACTTCGGGCATTCCACCACCTGACAGCGAAAACTCTGCTTGCAATCCTGTCTGCAATCCTGACACATTTCATTGTACTGGATTTCCTGCGCCTCGTTCAGCATAAAATCTGCTTCGCCCATGGGCATACCATAGATCAGCTCCGACAGATCTAACTGTTCATATGTCTCCGCATTTTCTCCATTTGAAAATGCTTCTTCCGTCAGCAGATTACTCTTGCTCATCGCCTGCTGCCTCTGTCACAGTCTCTGCTTCGATACCTTTGGCATCCTCTGCAACTTCTTCACCTTCTAAAGTCTCATCTTCTTTGACTTTGGTGATACTTGCTACTTTCACATCATCTTCCATGTTGATCAGTTTCACGCCTGATGTGACACGACCAAGGATAGAAATATCACTGACTTTCATACGGATGATAATGCCCTCAGTGTTGATGATCATGATCTCGTTATCATCATTTACAGCCTTCACGCCAACCAGATTTCCGGTCTTCTCTGTGATCTTGTAGCATTTTACACCTTTACCGCCACGGTTCTGAGCAGTAAATTCATCAATGGAAGTACGTTTTCCAAGTCCACGCTCAGATACGATCAGCAGATGCTCACCCTGAGTGTTGAGCTGCATGCCGACTACTTCATCACCGTCTGTCAGACTCATACCGATAACCCCCATGGATACACGACCGGTGCTTCTTACATCAGTCTCATGGAAACGGATACACTGACCGTATTTTGTCACAAGGAAAATATCCTGTGAATCATCGGTAAATTTAACCTCGATCAGTTCATCATCTTCTCGTAACGTAATCGCTGCCAGACCTGTCTTTCTGACATTTGCATAATCGGTGATTGATGTTTTCTTAACAATACCGTTCTTGGTTGCCATAAACAGATACCAGCCCTCTTTGTACTCCTTGATCGGAATAACAGCTGTGATCTTCTCACCCGGTGCCAGCTGCAACAGGTTGATAATAGCAGTTCCGCGGGCCGTTCTGCTTGCCTCCGGAATCTCGTAAGCCTTCATACGGTATACTTTTCCGGTATTGGTAAAGAACATCAGATAATGGTGGGAAGTTGTCATAAACAGCTCCTCGATATAATCATCATCGATGGTCTCCATACCTTTGATACCACGACCGCCACGATGCTGTGCACGGAAATTATCAGCGCTCATACGTTTGATATAGCCAAGTTTTGTCATTGCAATGACAGTATTTGTCACTGGAATCAGGTCTTCCATGGAAATATCGTACTCATCGTATCCGATGGATGTACGTCTGTCATCGCCATATTTAGCACTGATCACCATGATTTCTTCTTTGATAACACCAAGCAGTTTTTTCTCATCTGCCAGGATTGCTTTCAACTCAGCGATACGTGCCATCAGCTCTTTGTACTCAGCTTCCAGCTTCTCGCGTTCCAGACCGGTCAGAGATCTCAGTCGCATATCTACGATTGCCTGAGACTGTGCATCGGTCAGACCAAAACGCTCCATTAATCTTGTTTTTGCTTCCTGTGTCGTACGGCTGCCACGGATGATGGAGATTACTTCATCAATGTTATCCAGCGCGATCAGTAAGCCCTGTAAAATATGGGCACGTTCTTCTGCTTTGTTTAATTCAAATTTTGTACGTCTTGTTACAACGTCTTCCTGATGTTTCAGGTAATATTTCAGCATATCAAGCAGGTTTAATACCTTCGGCTCATTATTGACCAGAGCCAGCATGATAACACCAAATGTATCCTGAAGCTGTGTATGTTTAAATAACTGATTTAAGATAACGTTCGGGTTTACGTCTTTTCTCAACTCGATACATACACGCATACCCTGACGGTCAGACTCATCACGGAGATCTGTGATACCGTCCACACGTTTATCTTTTACCAATTCAGCAATTTTCTCAATGAGACGGGCTTTATTTACCATGTATGGAAGTTCTGTAACAACGATACGGTTTTTGCCATTTGGCATCGGCTCGATATCTGTCACGGCACGCACACGAATCTTGCCACGTCCGGTACGATATGCTTCCTCAATACCTGCGGTACCAAGAATCATGCCTCCGGTCGGGAAATCCGGACCTTTGACAACATCCAAAATTTCCTCAATGGTTGTGTCTCTGTCTTCTTCTACACGGTTATCAATGATTTTTACAACAGCACCGATGACTTCACGCAGGTTGTGTGGCGGAATGTTTGTCGCCATACCTACGGCGATACCTGTGGTTCCGTTTACCAGAAGGTTCGGGTATCTGGAAGGAAGCACTACCGGCTCTTTCTCTGTCTCATCGAAGTTTGGCTGAAAATCAACGGTATTTTTGTTGATGTCAGCCAGCATTTCCATGGAAATCCGGCTCAGACGCGCCTCAGTGTAACGCATGGCGGCTGCACCGTCACCATCTACAGAACCAAAGTTTCCGTGACCATCCACCAGTGGATAACGTGTAGACCATTCCTGTGCCATGTTTACCAGAGCACCATAGATAGAGCTGTCTCCGTGTGGATGATATTTACCCATTGTATCACCGACAATACGCGCACATTTACGATGCGGTTTGTCCGGTCCGTTGTTCAATTCGATCATGGAGTAGAGAACACGGCGCTGTACCGGTTTTAATCCATCTCTGACATCCGGAAGAGCTCTGGATGCGATTACGCTCATGGCATAATCGATGTAGGATTTCTCCATGGTTTTCTTCAGGTCCACGTCGTGGATCTGATCAAATATCTTGTCGTCCATTTATATTCCTCTCTTTGATGCGGGAAAAATGTGTTTTATTTTTTACGAAACTGTTGTGAAAAACCACACGCAGACACGGACGATTTTCTATCTTCGTTGCGCCGCTTATTTCCGCCTCCTTCCGCGAACTCGCTTGCAAGATCAGCAAGCTCAAACACACTCACGGAGGCGGGCTATGCTCACTCCGATAACGAAAATCGCCCTACCGTCTCGCTTTGTGGTTTTTCACTTCCAGTTTCTGTATAAATTTCAATATTCTATTTTTCCCTTATTACGTTTCGTCTGTCACTACAGCATGTACATGTATAATGTATAGCAAATCAGACATTACAATGTCTGATTCATCCATTCGCAATCCACTTCGCTTCTTGCTCATAGATGTTACGTTCGTCAAATACATACCTTCTTTTATGCCAGCATAACGCATGTATGTATTTTCCTCACTTGCTATACATCTAAGTTCTCTACGTATTTCGCATTGGCTTCGATGAAGTCACGACGCGGCTCTACTTTGTCTCCCATCAGGGTTGTGAATGTAAGGTCAATCTCTGCAGTTGCAGCTTCGTCCATGGTGACACGGCGCAGGATTCGTTTTTCCGGATCCATGGTTGTCTCCCAGAGCTGTTCTGCATCCATCTCGCCCAGTCCTTTGTATCGCTGGATCTTGTTGCTGGAGTCACGTCCTACTTCTGCCAGAATGGCATTTAACTGCTCATCACTGTATGCGTACCATACTTTTTTGTTTTTCTCCAGTTTGTACAGTGGCGGCTGTGCCAGATATACATAACCCTGTTTGATCAGTTCCGGCATGAAACGATACAGGAAGGTCAGCAGTAAGGTACTGATATGAGCACCATCCACATCGGCATCGGTCATAATGATGATCTTGTGATAACGCAGTTTTGTAATATCAAAATCCTCATGGATACCGGTTCCGAAAGCAGTGATCATGGCTTTGATCTCGGCATTTCCATAAATCTTATCCAGTCTTGCTTTCTCTACGTTCAGGATTTTTCCACGCAGCGGAAGAATTGCCTGTGTTGCACGGCTTCTTGCTGTCTTTGCGGAACCACCGGCGGAATCACCCTCTACAATGTAGATCTCGCAGTTTTTCGGATCTTTATCGGAGCAGTCTGCCAGTTTTCCCGGAAGGGACATTCCCTCCAGAGCGGTTTTTCTTCTGGTCAGATCACGGGCTTTACGGGCTGCCTCACGGGCACGCTGTGCCAGCAGGGATTTCTCGCAGATTGTCTTTGCAACCGTCGGATTCTGCTCTAAGAAATAAGTAAGTTGCTCACTTACCACGCTGTCTACCGCACCGCGGGCTTCGCTGTTTCCAAGTTTCTGTTTTGTCTGTCCCTCAAACTGAGGCTCAGAGATTTTAACACTGATGATAGCGGTCAGACCCTCACGGATATCCTCGCCGGAAAGTGCTGCTTCGTTTTCTTTCACCAGTTTGTTTGCCTTTGCATAAGAGTTAAATGTCTTTGTCAGGGCATTTCTGAATCCGGCAAGATGCGTACCACCTTCCGGAGTAGTGATATTGTTTACAAAACTGAAGGTTGATTCGTTGTAGGAGTCATTGTGCTGCATTGCAACCTCTACATAGACACCGTCACGCTCTCCCTCACAGTAAATAACGTTTTCATACAGAGCTTCTTTGCTCTTGTTCAGATACTGAACAAACTCTTTGATACCGCCTTCGTAATGGAAGGTTTCTGTGCGCTCCTGTCCCGGTCTCTTGTCTGTCAGAACGATGCGCAGGTTTTTGGTCAGGAATGCCATTTCACGCAGACGCTGACGCAGTACATCATAGTCATATACAGTATCCTCAAAAATGCTTCCATCCGGAGAAAACGTTACTTTTGTACCAGTCTGCTCTGCCGGGCAGTCACCAACGATTTTCAGCGGATACATGGTTTTGCCACGCTCATAACGCTGCTGATAAATGTGTCCGTCTCTGCATACCTGAACTTCCAGCCAGTTCGAAAGGGCGTTTACTACGGAAGCACCTACACCGTGCAGTCCGCCGGATACCTTGTACCCTCCACCGCCAAATTTTCCGCCTGCATGCAGAATGGTAAATACAACCTCTACCGCCGGTTTTCCAGCTTTGTGGTTGATGTCTACCGGAATTCCACGACCGTTATCGGTAACGGTAATGGTATCACCTTCATTGATCACTACATTTATCTCCGAGCAAAATCCTGCAAGTGCCTCATCCACTGCGTTATCCACAATCTCGTATACAAGATGGTGAAGTCCGCGGGAAGAAGTACTTCCGATATACATACCCGGTCTTTTTCGTACTGCTTCGAGACCTTCCAAAATCTGAATCTGATCTCCACCGTATTCTGTACTCATTCCTGTCCTCCTACTGTTCTGCTATCGTGCCTTCCCTGACGAAAAACACTTTATTTATGTGAAATCTATTTTTAACAAATTCATCCAGACCCGTACATGTGATGATGGTCTGAATATCATGGATGCTGTTCAGCAGATAATTCTGCCGGTTGCTGTCAAGTTCTGACAACACATCATCCAGAAGTAATACCGGCGTATCGTGGATCAGCTGTTTTACCAGCTCGATCTCCGCCAGTTTTAACGAAAGTGCAGATGTCCTCTGCTGCCCCTGGGAACCGTATTTGCGGATGTCCGTCTCATTGATCAGGAAGGAAATATCATCCCTGTGCGGTCCGTAAGACGTCATTCCCATTTTCAGATCCTTCATGCGGGATTCCTCCATGCGCGCCGCCAGCTCCTCTGCCGTGGTAGACGGTTCATACACAAGTTGCAGCGTTTCCTTATTTCCGGAAATATTCTGATGGATTCCACGAACCATTTCATTCAGTTCCTGCAAAAACGCCTGTCGGCGCTGAATGATCTTCGTTCCATAGAGCACCAGCTGCTCATCCCACACCGGAAGCGTTGCCTCCAGATCCGGCCGGAAATGGATGTCCTTCAGCAGTTTGTTACGCTGCTGCAAAATCTTGTGATATTTCGTCAGATTGTGCAGGTAAATGCTGTCTAACTGACTTAATTCCATATCCATGAATCTGCGGCGCCCCGCCGGTCCGTCTTTGATAATATTCAAATCTTCCGGAGAAAAAACAACCAGATTCAGGATTCCAAACAGTTCTCCGGCTTTCCGGATCGGAATGCCGTTGACTGCGATTCCCTTGGCACTGTTTTTCTTCAGATGAATATCAATCCTGTTTTCCACACCGTTTTTTTCCACAATGGTGCGGATATGTGCCTCGTCCGCGTCAAAGCGGATCATTTCCTTGTCCTTGCTGCCTTTGTGGGACTTTGTGGTTCCGCTGACATACAGGGATTCCAGCACATTCGTCTTTCCCTGGGCATTATCTCCGTACAAGATATTGGTTCCGGCATCAAAAGCGATGCCGAGAGCCTGATAGTTGCGAAAATTCTTTAATTCCAGTGATTTTATAATCATTTGCCGATCTGAACACTCTCTCCGTTAAATGTAATGACATCTCCTTCGTGGAGCTTTTTGCCGCGCTGGTATTCTACCTCTCCGTTGACCTCTACCTGTCCGTCCTGGATCAGCATTTTGGCATCCACACCGGAGCCAACCATACCTGCAAGCTTCATGGCCTGGCCAAGTTTGATAAAATCATCTCTGATGATAACTTTTTCCATTTGTCTCTCCCATCTTCCGTTTAATCGTAAAACCTTACAAAAGGTTCTACAACCAAACCTCTGTTTTCTGTATTACTGACACCACTGCGTTTATACGGTTGCTGCGTTAAAGTTAACCGGAAGAATCAGGTATGTATAAGTGCCTGCATCATCCTTGATAAAGCAAGGTGCCTTCGGGTTTACCATATATAAAGTAACTTCTTCATCATCAATGGCACGAAGTGCATCGATAAAGAAACGCGGGTTAAATCCGATCAGCAGATCTTTTCCCTCTTTGTCGATCTCAAGTTCCTCATTCATGGAACCTGCAAAGGAATTGATCTTTAACTGAAGGCTTCCGTCCTGAATGTTCAGGATGATCGGTTTCTTGTCACCCTCACGGATCAGCAGAGTTGCACGGTCAATACAACTTAAAAACTCACGTTTGTTTACTTTTACCTTTGTATCATAATCAGAAGAAAGCATCTGATCAATGTGGAAATACTCGCCTTCGATCAGTCTTGATACCACCTTTGTCTGATCAAACTCAAATAAAATGTGGTTGTCTGCAAAATAAATATCCACCATATCCTCAGCTTCACCTGTCAGGATCTTGCTGATCTCCTGAAGTGTCTTTCCAGGAACGACAACCTTTAACGGACTGTAGTTTTCTTTTAACTCGATATTTCGGATGGAAATACGGTGTCCGTCCAGAGATACAACTCTCAGACGGTTCTCGTTGATTTCAAAAAGTTCACCGGTCATCAGTTTGTTTGTATCGTTATCTGCGATAGAGAAAATGGTCTGGCGTACCACATCCTTTAACGTAAACTGGGAAATGGTGATGGACTCATTTTTCTCAATATATGGAAGATAAGAAAAATCTTCACCGGATTTTCCTGCGATGGTAAATTTTGCTTTTTCACAGGTAATGATGGTCTGGAAAGAATCATCCGACTCGATCACAACCTCATTATCCGGAAGTTTACGAACAATCTCAGAAAAGAATTTTGCATCCAGTGCGATGATTCCTCTCTCAACGATCTCTCCTTCAATCACGGTCTCTATTCCAAGTTCCATATCATTCGCAGTCAGCTTGATCTCATTTGCCGATGCATCAATAAGAATACATTCCAGAATCGGCATGGTTGTTCTGGACGGAACAGCCTTTGATACAATGCTGACACCTTTTACCAGGTTTGCTTTTGAACAGATTATTTTCATAATGTTAATAACTCCTTTCAGGCATCATAGCTTCACATAATATATCTATATATAAATGGTTTTCGTCGTAATCGTCTTAGCGCATGTGTATAAGTGGATAACGTTCCACCACCTTACGTTAAGCAGATTTTCACCATATTTTTTTCTGTTTTTTGCTGTGGATTTGCTACTTACAGTTTGGGGACAATCTGTGAAAAATTCCGTTTTTCTCCGGCATCAGAGCACACCTTAAAGGATCTCACGTACATTTTCTCTCAACGTGATACCTGAGATTTCCGTTTTTCCACAGATTTCCACAACGCTTTCCTCTGTTATCTACACGTATATCAACATGTAATCAGCATGTTTCATCTGTTTATCCACATATTGTCCACTTAATTTGGGTTAATTTTCTTCTTGATCGTCTCTACCGTCTTTGCAACAGCTTCATCTGCACTGACATCCTCTGCCACCTTCTTAATCCCATGAACCACCGTGGAGTGATCTCTGCCGCCAAGCACTTTTCCAATGGCTTCCAGCGATGCATCCGTCATATTTTTACACAGATACATGGCAATCTGCCTTGGTTTTGCCACATCATTACTCCGGGATTTTGACAAAATCTGTTCGATACTGATGCCAAAATGCTCCGCAACCACTTCCATAATGAGCTGTGGTGTCACAATGCGTGGCTTGTCCGGTGAAATGATATTCTGCAATTCCTTCTGCGCGATCTCCATGGTGATCTCCGTCTGAACCAGATTGACGTACGCCATCAGCTTATTTAAGGCACCTTCCAGTTCACGGATGTTCGACTTAATATTGACCGCTATGTAATTCAGGATCTCATCACTCAGCTCAAATCCATCCCGCTCCGCTTTCTTTTTCAGGATTGCCATACGGGTTTCATAATCCGGCGAACCGATATCTGCCAGAAGTCCCCATTCAAAACGGGAACGGATGCGTTCTTCTAATGTCTCCATTTCCTTTGGCGGACGGTCACTGGACAAAATGATCTGCTTTTTCGCCACATGAAGTTCATTAAAGGTATGGAAAAATTCTTCCTGCGTGCTTTCTTTTCCTATAATAAACTGCACATCATCAATCAGAAGCACATCGATACTGCGGTATTTCTCCCGAAAACGGCTCATAGCAGTATTATTGCCATTTCTAATCGCCTCAATCAGTTCATTGGTAAATGTTTCCGATGAAACGTACAGCACCTTCATCCCCGGATGATTTTCCTGAATAAAATGTGCAATGGAATGCATCAGATGTGTCTTTCCCAGACCTACACCACCATATAAAAACAGCGGATTGTAGATTTCTCCGGGTGATTCTGCCACTGCCAGCGACGCTGACTGTGCAAACCGGTTATTATTTCCCACTACAAATGTATCGAATGTATAGTTCGGATTCAGGTTCGACCGTTCCGCTTCCTCTGTCGTAGCCTGCCGCGCCGGATGCGGCATTTTGAGTTTTCTGGCCTGCTCCGGAAGAACAAATTCAATCTCATATTCCATCCCGGTGATCTCTGCCACTGCAACCTTGAGCGGAAGGTAATACTTCTTATTAATATAAGTAAGTCCCATCTGCTCACTGGAAACCAGTACAAAAATGCGGTTATTCTGGATAGAAAAGATCTGAAGCGGCTTCAACCAGGTATTAAAAGAAATATCTGTCAGCTCATGTTCCCGTTTTACAGTCAGAAGGATCTCACTCCATTTTTCTTCGACTAACTGCATAACTATCTCCATTTCTTTATTAGTAGCGGTAAGTATCCAATGTCTATGATAACTCAAATCGCGCCATTTTTCAATGAAAACTTCCGAACCGTACAGGGGATAATAGACGGGGCAAAAATGGATTTTCGGGCGTTTTACACGTTTTTCTAAAACTTTTCAATTTTCTATTGACTTGTCTGACTTTTTTTGTTATCATCCGAAATGATGCTACGAGGAATGGAGGTGTATCACATATGAAAATGACTTATCAGCCGAAAAAGAGACAGAGAGCGAAAGTTCACGGTTTCAGAAAAAGAATGAGTACAGCAGGCGGAAGAAAAGTTTTGGCCGCTAGAAGATTAAAAGGAAGAAAAAAATTAACAGCTTAGGCCACAACGTTTGTGGTCTTTTCTTCTCTTTAGACAAATTGTTGTAAATCAGAGGACAAGAGACATGCATTTTTCAGAATCATTAAAGAAGAACAGAGATTTCCGGACAGTTTACCGGGAAGGTAGATCTTATGCAAACAGACTTTTAGTCATGTATACGCTGAAAAATGACTCGGACAGAAACAGATTAGGAATTTCCGTTAGTAAGAAAGTTGGTAACAGTGTTGTCCGGCACCATATTACCAGATTAGTAAGAGAAAGTTACAGACTGCATGAAGAGATGTTCCATAGTGGTTGGGACATTGTAGTCATCGCAAGGGCAGGCGCAAAAAACGCATCATATCACGAAATCGAATCCGCATTGCTGCACTTGGGAAATCTTCAGAAAATTATGAACCCCGAAGAAAAGAAGATGGAATCACATTGAAAAAAATATTGATTTTTTTAATAAAATGGTATCGTAAATATATTTCTCCGATGAAAACCACGAAATGTCCGTATTACCCGACCTGTTCCACCTATGGACTGGAAGCGGTAGAGAAGTATGGAGCATGGAAGGGTGGATTACTTGCGCTCTGGCGCATTTTACGCTGTAATCCGTTCTCAAAGGGTGGTTACGATCCGGTTCCATGATTATAGGAGGCAACCAGATGGATTCCTTATTTTTACTTACTCAGAATTCAGGTAAGATTTTAGGACCAATCGCAAAGGTACTCGGTTACCTTATGAACGCAATCTACGCTTTTATGGATAAATTTTTACACATCCAGAACGTAGGTTTAACAATCATCTTATTTACGATTGTTATCTATCTTTGCTTACTTCCGCTTACCTACAAGCAGCAGAAGTTCTCAAAGATGTCACAGATCATGAATCCTGAGATTCAGGCAATTCAGAAAAAGTATAAAAACCGAAGAGATCAGGCATCTGTTCAGGCAATGAATGAAGAGACACAGGCCGTTTACCAGAAATACGGCGTATCCCCGTCCGGTAGCTGTGTATTTATGCTGATCCAGCTCCCGATCCTGTTTGCTCTCTATCGTGTTATTTACAATGTACCGGCATACATCACAAACGTTAAGAGTACATTTGACGGCGTTGTAACCGGTATTATGGGTACCAGCGGATATCAGGATACCATGAACAGTTTCCTTGAGACAGTTTCCAAGAAAAACTCCGTATTCCGTGGTATTTCTCTGAATTTTTCAGGAACGACTCAGCAGGCTCATGATTCTATCGTTGACGTATTGTACAAATGTACCAGCGATAACTGGACATTACTCCAGGATAAATTCAGCGGTCTGTCAGATGTTATTGCAAGTACCCAGTCTGCAGTAGAGCATTTTAATAACTTCCTCGGAATCAATATCGTATATTCTCCGAAGACAATTATTACAACAAGTGCTCACGAAGGACATTATGTACTGATTATTCTGGCTTTACTTGTACCGATCCTTGCAGCTTTAACACAGTTCCTGAATATCCGTCTGATGCCACAGGCAGCTTCAAACGGCGGACAGCAGGAAGCTATGGCAGGTCAGATGAAGATGATGAACTACATGATGCCTTTATATTCTGTATTCATCGTATTCTTCCTTCCGGTCGGTGTTGGTATCTACTGGATCGCAGGTTCCGTAATTCGAAGCTTCCAGCAGTTCCTTCTGAACAAGCATTTTGATAAGATGGATCTTGAGAAAGTGATCAAAGAGAACCAGGCAAAAGCAGCTGCAAAGAATAAGAAGAAAATTGAGAAAAAAGGCGTAGCCGGCGAACAGATCGCAAACGCTGCCAAAGTAAACACTCGTAATATCCAGTACAGATCTATGGCAGACAAAGCAGCTTCCGTTTCCACAAAAGATGTGAAACAGGATACAAACAAAAAATACAAAGAGGGAAGCATGGCTTCCAAAGCAAATCTTGTAAAAGATTTTAATAACAAAAATACAAAATAGGGGAGGGCATTGTAATGGATTTTATCGAATTTACAGGAAAAACTGTTGATGATGCACTTACAAACGCTCTGGTTGAGTTTGGCGTAACAAGCGATCAGATTGAGTATGAAGTGTTAGAAAAAGGCAGTTCAGGATTTCTTGGATTCAACAGTAAACCGGCAAAGATCAAAGCCCGTAAAAAATATACCGTTGTAGATCATATCAGAAATTTCCTTTCTCAGGTATTTGACGCTATGGGACTGGAAGTTGAGATTCTGATCAAACCTTCCGATGAAGAAAATGTATACGATGTAGAGCTGAAAGGCAATGAGATGGGCGTTCTGATCGGCAAACGTGGTCAGACACTTGACTCTTTACAGTACCTTACAAACCTCGCGATCAACAAACATTCTGAGACTTATACCAGAGTAAAACTTGATACAGAGGATTACCGTAAGAGAAGAAAAGAGACACTGGAAAATCTCGCAAGGAATATTGCTTACAAAGTAAAACGTACGAAAAAGGCAGTATCTCTTGAGCCGATGAACCCATTTGAGAGACGTGTGATCCATTCCGCATTGCAGAATGACCGTTACGTTTCTACACACAGCGAAGGTGATGAGCCTTACAGACATGTTGTAATTACATTAAAAAGACAGTAATTTTTGAGTTTATTTTAAATTAAAAAACTTTCAGCAAAGACGGATGTGGACACGGATAATTTTCTGTGTCTGCTGCGCCGCTTATATCCGCTTCCTTCCGCGAACTCACTTGCAAAACCAGCAAGCTCAAACACACTCACGGAAGCGGGCTATGCTCGCAGCCACGATGAAAATTAACCTATCGTCCGGCATCCGTCTTTTGCTGAAAGTTTTCTTTACGTTATGAAATAAAAATATTATAATAAAAAAACAAGATGCATAATTGTGAGAGTACGAAGTACGAAACAATTCGTATGGCATCTTTTGACCCCACCATCTAATTTATTTTCTATTAGATACTTTCGGATTCTTTGATTATAACAAAATAACTATTTTGAAATGTTCCGAAAGTATATTAATATTTAATCTGAGAGAAGAACACAAATATGAAAACTGATACAATCGCAGCGATTGCAACAGCCATGTCTAATTCCGGTATCGGAATCGTCCGCATCAGCGGTGACGAAGCATTAGAAGTTGCAGATCGCATTTTTCGTCCAAAAAAGGGAAGCCGCAAGGTTTCCGATATGGAGACACATACCATCCATTATGGCTATGTGGTAGACGGTGAAGAAGTAGTAGATGAAGTTATGCTTCTGATCATGAAAGCACCGCGCAGTTATACCTGCGAAGATACCATCGAAATCGACTGTCACGGTGGTGTTCTGGTTATGAAAAAAATACTGGAAACAGTTTTAAAATATGGAGCCCGCCCGGCAGAACCGGGAGAGTTTACCAAACGGGCATTCTTAAACGGACGTATTGATCTGTCCCAGGCAGAGTCCGTAATCGACGTAATTAACGCCCAAAATGAGCTGGCGCTAAAGAGCTCCGTCAGCCAGTTACAGGGCGCCGTTTTGGAGAAAATAAAGGACATCCGTGCCGTTGTACTGCATGAGATCGCCTTTATCGAATCCGCTCTGGATGATCCGGAGCACGTTTCACTGGATGGCTATCCGGAGCAGTTACGTGGGATCATGAGCGATGCCCACTCCAAAGTAAAAAAACTGCTGGATTCTTCCGATAACGGAAAAATGTTAAAAGAAGGTATCAACACCGCCATCGTCGGAAAACCAAACGCCGGAAAATCCTCCCTGCTGAATATTCTGGTGGGAGAGGAGCGTGCCATTGTTACAGAGATTGCCGGTACAACACGCGATATTCTGCAAGAGCAGATTCAGATCGGTGGCATTGGATTAAACGTCATTGATACTGCCGGGATCCGCGACACAGAAGATATTGTTGAAAAAATCGGTGTCAACAAATCCAGAGAATATATTGAAAAAGCAGACTTGATCATCTATGTTGTGGATTCCTCTACAGAACTGGATGAAAACGACCAGGAGATCATTGAAGCCATTCAGGATAAGAAAGCAATCGTTCTGTTAAATAAATCCGATCTGGATGCCAAGACTGATGCAGCCATTTTACAGGAACGTTTAGACAAACCGATTCTTTCCATTTCAGCAAAAAATAACACCGGAATCCATGAGCTGGAAAAACTCATTGAGGAGATGTTTTTCAGTGGAAAACTGTCCTTCAATGATGAAGTATATATCACAAATATCCGTCAGAAAAATGCTCTGGCAGAGGCAGAGAGCAGCCTGAAAATGGTGTTACAGAGCATAGACGACGGAATGCCGGAAGATTTCTTTACCATTGATATGATGAATGCCTATGAGGTCTTAGGCACGATTATCGGCGAATCTGTGGGTGAGGATCTGGTAAATGAGATCTTCAGTAAATTCTGTATGGGTAAATAAACTAACAGGATTTAGCTCAATTATTGTTTTGTGAAATAATAATTAGATTATGAACAAGTACTATAAGTAGATTACAAATATCTGCTCGGATAAATTCTCTTTGTAAAAACATGGAGTAATGTTTATTTTGTATATTGTTTGTATGCTATATAATCAATAGAAAATATGATAGTATTTTCCATTTGTTATATAGCAGTTGTAATATAAAGTAATATTTCTATGAGGAAAAATATATGCCAGTTATAAAAGAAAATTATGATGTTTGTATCGTCGGCGCAGGTCATGCGGGCTGCGAAGCAGCCCTTGCCTGCGCACGACTGGGACTGGAAACCATTCTTTTTACCATCAGCATTGAAAGCGTAGCCATGATGCCGTGTAATCCGAATATCGGAGGCAGCTCCAAAGGTCATCTGGTGCGCGAAATCGATGCCTTAGGCGGTGAGATGGGCGTCAATATCGACCATACCTTTATCCAGTCTAAAATGTTAAATAAATCAAAAGGACCTGCCGTTCATTCCCTGCGTGCACAGGCGGACAAAGCCGATTACAGTGCCAGAATGAGACAGGTATTGCAAAACACCGACCATCTGACACTGCGTCAGGCAGAGGTTACCGAATTAATGGTAGAAGATAAGCAAATTCGTGGTGTGAAAACGTTTTCAGGAGCAGAGTATTATGCAAAAGCGGTCGTACTTTGTACCGGTACTTATCTGAAAGCCCGCTGTCTTTACGGAGATGTGGTCAATCACACCGGGCCAAACGGACTGCAGGCAGCTAACCATCTGACCGATTCCCTGGTTGCAAATGGAGTAGAAATGTTCCGTTTCAAAACAGGTACACCGGCACGTATCGACAGACGTTCCGTTGATTTTTCCAAAATGCAGGAACAGCTCGGCGATGAGAGAGTCGTACCGTTCTCATTTACAACCAATCCGGATGATGTACAGATCGATCAGGTCAGCTGCTGGTTGACCTATACCAACGAAAAAACACATGAGATTATCCGCGAAAATTTAAGCCGATCCCCGCTTTTTTCCGGCATGATCGAAGGAACCGGTCCTCGTTACTGTCCGTCTATCGAAGACAAAGTAGTGAAATTTGCAGATAAAAACCGCCATCAGGTATTCATTGAACCAGAAGGAATTCACACCAATGAAATGTATATCGGCGGTATGTCCAGCTCCCTTCCTGAAGATGTACAGTATGCGATGTACCACACTGTACCGGGATTAGAGAATGTCAAGATTGTAAGGAATGCCTACGCAATTGAGTATGACTGTATCAATCCGCGTCAGCTGTATCCGTCTCTGGAATTTAAGGAAATCTCCGGTCTGTTCAGTGGTGGACAGTTTAACGGAAGTTCCGGATATGAAGAAGCAGCAGCTCAGGGACTGATTGCCGGAATCAATGCTGCTATGAAAGTAAAAGGTAGAGAACCGCTGATTCTGGATCGTTCCGAATCCTACATTGGCGTATTGATCGATGATCTGGTTACAAAAGAAAACCATGAACCATACCGTATGATGACTTCCCGTGCAGAATACAGACTGTTACTCCGTCAGGATAACGCTGATCTGCGTCTGACCAGACACGGTTACGAAGTCGGATTAATTCCGCAGGAACGTTATGACTATGTTGTAAAAAAGGAACAGCTCATCGAAGAAGAAGTACAGCGTGTGGAAAATGTTCATTTAGGAGCATCCGCACCGGTACAGAAATTGATGGCAGAGTACAACAGCCAGCCACTCAATACCGGTACCTCCCTTGCAGAACTGATTCGCCGTCCGGAATTAAATTATGATGTTTTGGCACCGATTGATCCGGAACGTCCGGAACTGACAGAGGACGTCCGCGAACAGGTAAATATCAATATTAAATATGACGGATATATCAAACGCCAGATCAAACAGGTAAAACAGTTTAAGAAACTGGAAAGCAAAAAGCTACCGCCAAACTTTGATTACAATCAGATCAGCGGCTTACGCATGGAAGCACAGCAGAAACTGAACCTGTATCAGCCGATCTCCATCGGACAGGCTTCCCGTATTTCGGGTGTGTCCCCGGCGGACATTTCTGTCATTTTAGTATATTTGGAACAATTACACTATCAGCAGAAAAAAGAACAAGAACAGGATAAATAAACGTATGAGTTATGATCTGACCAAATTCAAACACGGTCTGGAAGAACTGAACATCACTCTGACAGACGAACAGATAGAACAGTTTCTGCAGTATTATGAAATGCTTGTAGAAAAAAATAAAGTAATGAACCTTACTGGCATTACAGAATACGAAGAAGTCATTCAGAAACATTTTCTGGACAGTCTTTCTCTGATCCGCGTGATTCCGGATATTGCCAGTCAGAAACTGACCGTCATCGATCTTGGAACCGGTGCCGGTTTCCCAGGTATTCCGTTAAAAATTGCATTTCCGGAATTAGAGATTACCCTGATGGATTCTCTGAACAAAAGAATCCTGTTCCTTCAGGAAGTGATCGATGCACTTGGCCTAAAAAAAGTATCTGCCGTTCACGGAAGAGCAGAAGAGATGGCTTCCAATGCTACGCACAGACAGCAGTATGATCTCTGTGTTTCACGTGCAGTCTCCAATCTGGCAGTACTTACAGAATACTGTTTGCCATTTGTAAAAAAAGGTGGATTATTTGTTTCCTACAAATCCGCAGATTCTGATGCAGAAATTCAGGAAGGAAAGAAGGCGATTTCTATTCTTGGTGGAAAACTTACTTCCGTAGACAAATTCCAGTTACCGGATTCCGATCTGAGACGTGCACTGGTTTGTATTAAGAAAGTAAAAGATACACCAAAGAAATATCCAAGAAAAGCAGGTACACCTGCAAAGTTACCACTTAAATAACAAATATATGGTATAAAAAATAAAAGAGAGAAAATATATTGATTACACTTGACGAATGACAAAATCACAAAATATTCAAGTCGAACGCACGTGAGACTTGGTGCGTGATTCTGGTCAGCGAAAG
>OGYU01000311.1_pt1 | contig 40880 bp, 35 predicted proteins | sample 1576581 | NCBI WGS metagenome assembly OGYU01 (sample SAMEA3541547, study PRJEB24748) | human gut metagenome | biome: human gut; feature: human-associated habitat; material: faeces | place: China | collected 2012 | reverse complement strand
GAACGGCGGCCACGGCGAGGGTGTCAACCAGGGCATCCGCAACGCCACCGGCATGTACTTTAAGGTGGTCGATTCTGACGACTGGCTGGACGATGACGCCCTGGCCAAGGTTATGGATGTGCTGCGCGCCCAGGCTGCCGCCGAAAAGCCGGTCGATCTGGTCATGGCCAACTATGTGTACGAGCATGTGGCTGATAACACACGCAATATCGTGGATTATACCGGCATCCTGCCCGAGGGCCGCGTCTTTAAGTGGAGCGAGATCGGCCACTTTCCGCCGAACAAGAACATCCTGATGCACAGCGTCATCTACCGCACCGAGGTGCTGCGTAAGTCCGGCATGGTGCTGCCCAAGCACACCTTCTATGTGGATAACATCTTCGTCTACCAGCCTCTGCCCGAGGTCGAGACCATCTACTACCTCAACCTGGACCTTTATCGCTACTTCATCGGCCGCGATGACCAGAGTGTCAACGAGAAGAACATGATCAAGCGCGTCGACCAGCAGCTGCGCGTCACCCGCATTATGATGGAGGCCGTGGATGTCTACGCCCTGCCTGTCACCCAGGACAAACTGCGGGCCTATATGCTCAACTATTTCTCGATGATGATGGCCATCTCCAGCATCTTCCTGACACTGGACGGCAGCCCCGAAGCCATGGAAAAGCGCAAGCAGCTGTGGGCCGATCTGAAAGCCCATGATCCGCGCCTTTGCCGCCGCTGCCGCCTCTCGGTAGCCGAAGCCTGCAACCTGCCCGGCTGGCTGGGCTGCAAGCTCAGCATCGGCGGCTACCGCATTGCCCAGAAGCTGTTCAAGTTCAACTAAGGGGCGCCCATGCAGTACAAAACAATTCTATTTGATCTCGACGGCACCCTGACTGATTCCGCCCCCGGCATCCTCAACTCGGTGCGGTACGGCTGCTGCAGGATCGGCATCCCCGTGCCCGACGAAGCCACCCTGCGCCGCTTCCTCGGCCCGCCGCTGATCGATTCGTTCCACAATCTCTGCGGCTTGAACGATGCCGACACCGACCGCGCCGTGGCGGCCTTCCGGGAGTATTTCCCAGACAAGGGCCTGTTTGAGAATGAGGTCTACCCCGGCATCCCCGCGCTGCTGGCCGACCTGCACGCCCGCGGCTGCCAGCTGGTGCTGGCCACCAGCAAGCCCGAGGAGTACGCCCGCCGCATCATGGAGCATTTTGATCTGGCGCAGTACTTTACCGCTATCTGCGGTGCGACTTTGGACGAGACCCGCACCGACAAGGCCGAGGTCATCGCCTACGCGCTGGACACCATCGGCCTGACCGATAAGACCGGCGTTGTCATGGTCGGTGACCGTGAGCACGATGTCATCGGCGCGAAGAAAAACGCCCTGCCCTGCATCGGCGCCCTCTACGGCTACGGCACCCGCGAGGAACTGCGATCCGCCGGTGCCGCTGCCATCGCGGACACCGTGGAAGACCTGCATAAACTGCTGCTGGGATAAATCAAATGGGAGACAGCCAGCGCTGTCTCCCATTTTTTATTGGTCCCGATCGTTATAGTAGAGATACCACCCGCGGAAGCCGTACCCGATGCCAAGAGCGCCCAGCACCAGCAGCATAGCCGCCTTGTCGGGCCAAAGCGGCATATTCCGGGTGCAGACCCAGACCACCGCCAATGCAAGGCATACAAGCACCGGCAGACCGTAGTGCAGAAATCTCTGCACCCGCAGCCGCTTCGGGTCGCCCTCTACCGCCAGCGCCGATGGATCGCACACCTCACACCGCACCCGCAGTATCGGGATATTGCGCACATGGCTCGAATACCGCACGGCCCTGTACTCAATGCCGTCAAGCATAAAATGCGGGGTCATGCTCTCCCGGGTCATGTTCACATCCACGCCGTTTTCGTCTGCCCAAGCCAGCAGTGCCGCCGTAAATTCCTGCGGGGTTGCAATGGCGGTGTCCGGCGTAAAGGTAAACTGCCGCTTATGCTCGGCAGCCGCCATTTTCCGGTAGTCCTGCACCCAGCCGGTAAACCAGCCGCCCGCCTGGGCAGGGGAGTCCATCCGAGCCAGGCAGTCGTCCACATCCAGCTCTGCCGCCGTTCGGTCGCCGGCGGCCAGCTCCGTGCAGAAGGCTGCGGCCGCTGCCAGCTTTTGCTGCTCGGCCTCCAGCTGTCGGCGCTGGCGTTCAGCAGCCTCGGTCAGCGGCAGTGTACCGCTCAGTACCGCGCGGATATCCTCCACTGGCATATCCAGTGTGCGCAGCACGCGAATCAGTTTCAGCGTCCGCACATCGGCATCCGTATAGATACGGTAGTCGTTCTCTGGGTTGCGTGCCGGGGTCAGCAACCCCGCCTGCTCATAGTAGCGAATGTTCCGCGCCGATACGCCCGACGCATCCGCTGTCTGCTTGATGTTCATAACATCACGCTCCTTTCCCGGTTATCGTACACCCTGCACCCACTGGAAGGTCAAGGCTTTTCCTGAAAATAAGCGACAACTTATAATATTTTGATTTCTACAGTTCGCCCGCCCAGGTTCTCATAAATTCTGTGGGACACTGACAGTACCGTGCGACCCTCGGACGCCCGCCGCAGGGCCTCCAGCACGCGGGCTTCGGTCTCGGCGTCCAGGTTGGCGGTGATCTCGTCCAGCAGCAGCACGGCGGGGTCCGCCGCGGCGGCGCGGGCGATGGACAACAGCTGCCACTCGCCCTGAGAAAACATCCCTTCACTGCACGGGGTGTCGTAGCCGTCGGGCAGCGCTTCGATGACCCCGTCAATGCCCGCCAGTTGGGCCGCATGTTTGGCCATCTTGGCGGTGATCTGCGGATCGCCCAGTGTGATCTGGTCCAGCACGGTGCCGGGCACGCGGGCAAAATGCTGCTCCACACAGCTGATGCAGGTGCGGCGCTCCCGGTCGGTGATGTCCGCCACCGGTACGCCGCCAATGGTGACGGTGCCGCTTTCGGCCGGGTACAGCCCCAGCAGCAGCTTGAACACGGTACTCTTGCCCGCGCCGGTGCGGCCGATCAGCGTGACCTGCTCGCCCTGTTTCACGGTCATCGAGAAGTCATTCAGCACATGTTTCTCGCCATAGCCAAAGGTGACGTGGGAAAGTTCCACATCGCCCCGGGCCGCCCTGGTACGTTGTGCGGAAATTTCCCGTTCCGGCTGGGCCAAAAACGCATCGATGCGTTCCATGCCCGCCATGGCAGACTGGATGGTCTGAATCTCCATGCCCAGGCTTTCAATGGGGGCGAAAATGCGCGATATGTAGTTGATAACGGCTACCGAGGTGCCGACGGACATGCCGAACAGCTCCAGCACCACCGCGTTGCCGGAGGCCGACAGCAGCATAACGATGCCCACCACCACGGCGTTCAGCAGCAGCACAACGGGGGAGTAGACGGCAAATGAAGACATTCAGGATTACCTGGTTCTTCAGGTCGTTGTAAAAGTTAGTGCGCTCCATGGCGGCGTAGCCCGCGCCGATGCACCGGTCGTAGCGGCGTTCCATGTACTGCTCCATGCCCAACGCACGGATGGTGCGGATGTTGTGCAGCGTCTCGGGCACCTGGCCGGAGACGGCGGCCACAGCCCGGCGGTTGTCCAGCTGAGCGGCCAGCATGCGGCGCTGTACACGGCGGGTAAACACCGCGAACAGCGGCAGTACCAGCAGTAAAATCAGCGCCAGACCGGGATTCTTCGCGGCGATGACCGCCATAATGGAAAGGATGCGGCAGGTGTCCGCCACCATGCTGATGATGCCGGAGGTGAACAGCGCCTCCACCGTGTCCACATCGCCGGAGAACCGCGCGGCCACCTCGCCGGGGTTCTGGTCCACCAGCGTGCGTGCAGGCAGCTGCGTCAATTTGTGGGACATCTCGGACCGCAGCGCGTGGGTCATCTTTTGCCCAAACAGCACCAGCAGACTTTCCTGTGCCGAGGACAGCACCCCCTCCAGCGCCAGGCTGGCAAAGTAGACAAGCACCGCCCAGATCGTCAGCGGCAGGCCCGCCGCCAGCCCATCAATGATGCGTGCCAGCAGCAGCGGCGGCAGCAGCGAGGCGATAACTGACGCCGCCACGCATAAAAGTGTGCCAATAGTCAGCGGGTAGTGTGCCCGGGCCGCCATGCGGAGGGCTGCAAACACGCCGCTTTTATGGTTCGTTTTCATGCTGCTGCCCTCCTGTCTGGCTTTCGTACAGCTGGCGGTAGGCCGGTACTGCCGCCAGCAATTCCTCGTGGGTGCCCACGGTGGTCTTGCCATCCTCCATAAAAATTACACGCTGCATCTGGGGAAAATGGTACAGCCGGTGGGAGATGAGGAAGACGACCTTATCCTTGGCGTACTCCTGCAGGTTAGCAAACACGGTATCCTCGGTGCTGCGGTCCAGCGCCGAGAACGGGTCGTCCAGCACCAGCACCGGCCGGGGATGCGCCAGCGTGCGGGCCAGCGCCAGCCGCTGGGCCTGCCCGCCGGAAAGCCGCGTGCCGCTGGGACCGATCACGGTGTCCACACCGTTCTCCATGGCCTGCACTTCGTCTTTCAGCGCCACAGCAGCCAACCAGGGCATCGGATTCTGCTTGCTGCCGCACAGCACGTTGTTCTGCACGGTGTCGGCGCTCAGCTCCGGGTCATGCCCCAGGTAGCCGACGGTGGATGCAATTTCCCGCGGCGTCAGCGCAGAGAATTCTTTGCCGCCGAACCGGGCCGAGCCGCCATAGAAAGCTTCACACAAAAATACACGCCCAAAAGTGGATTTTCCGCAGGCCACCGGCCCTGTAATGCCGATGATCTCCCCCGGGTGGGCTGTCAGATCCAGCCCCGCAAAAATCGGCTCCTCGGTATACCCAAAGGACAGATCCTCCAGCGTTACATCGGCGGGGGCGGGCACAGCCAGCTCGTCCGGCTCCTCCGGCAGTTTCATCAGCGGTTTGATGCGCTTCCAGGAGACTTCGGCTTTCTGCACCGCGTTGAACAGCTTCGCTGCTTTCGAAGATTTTACCGTCAGCTTGGTAAAGCAGGAGAGGAACGTAGTAAACGCCGCAATGTCCCAGGCCTGCCACCCGGTGCCCAGCACGTTTTTGGCACCGAACCACAAAATGAACAGCACGCCCGCTTCGGACACCGCCAGATACAGCGGCGGCAGGGCCGATTGCCACACGTTGCTGCGCACGGCGGTCTTTTCGTAGGTGGTCAGCACGTCCTCGTACCGGGCCTCGCGGGCGGTCTCGCAGCCGTAAATGCGGTAGGTGGCGGCGTTCTGGGCACGGTCCAGCGTGGCGGCGCTTAACGCACCGGCGGCCTTTTTGTAGGCGGCACCTTCGCGCTGCACCGGCTTTTTCATCCACGCCGCGCATAGGTAGGAGACCGGTGTAAACAGCAAACTCAACAGCGCCAGCCGCCAATCATACACCAGCAGCATCACGATGTAACCTACCAGCGCTACGCCGGTATCAAAAATTTCGGTGGTGAATTTCCGCATGCCCTCCACGCAGTCGTCCACGTCAGAGATGGCCTTGGTCATCAGCTCGCCCGCACCCTCTTTTTCCAGCGCGGCGCGGCTCTGGCGCACCAGGTTGGCGTACAGGATGCCCTTCATCCGGCGGTTGATGTTATTGGCAAAGCGGCGCACGTAAAAGCGCTTGATGAACCGCGCCGCCTGCACCACCAGCGTAACCAGCACATAGGTCAGCACCAGTATGGCCATGGCCGCGGCGGTGGCGCTGCCGTCCAAAATATCGGCCAGGCATTGGGCCAGCCGCCCCTCAAACCAGGGCGTGGCCAGCAGACCGATGTTGTAGATCAGGCCCGAAACGGTGACCAGCGCCAGCGGCAGCCATTCGATGCGGAAGTAGGCGCCGATGTGGTCCGGGCGGAAGTTCTTGTCATTCTGCATGTTCCGCTTCACCCTCTGTGGCTTGTTTAAAGTGCGGGAACCCCGCGCGGCTCTCGGTCTTGGAGGCCGTGTACAGCTTGTGCAGCGTAGCCGCAAAGGCGGCGGCCTCGTCGGCGGGCAGGGCACTGGTCAGGTACTCATAAAATTCGGCCTCGATCTCCGCCTTGGAAGATTTCAGGCTTTCGGCTTTCTCGGTGGGGTACAAAAGCTGGCTGCGGCGGTCATTGGGGCTGGCCTTGCGCACCAAATAGCCTTTTGCTTCCAGGTTTTTGGTGCGCCGGGCGATGGCCGCCTTGTCGGCGTGCAGCAGCTCGGCCAGCGCCGCCTGGGTGCAGCCGGGGTGATGGCGCAGCGCGTGGATCAGGTCGATCTCCGCCGTGCCAACGCCCTTTTCCCGCAGGGTAAGCAGTACCAGCTTCTCTGCCTCGCGGGCAATTTTGGTAATTTTGCGTTCGGTAATATCCATAGCCGCCTCCGTATCCGGGTAAACTGGTTGCACCTACATCGTTGTACATGCAACAATTATAGCCTGCTTTCCGCCTTTGTCAACAAAAGCAGAAAATTTATCCCCGCCGCGCAGTACAAAAAACAAAATAGGCATACCCAACCGTCCCATTTTGTGCTATACTTATTTTATATTATGGTTTAAGGAAGGGTTCCTGTTATGTATCAGATGGGTGACAGTAAATTGGAAGTCCGCGAACTGCTGGTCAAGGCGTTCGCCAGTGCGTGGGAGGCCGGAGATAAAACGGTCGACCGCGATACGTATATCAATAGCAGCATCAACGTGATCGACTCTCTGCAGGTCGGCCCCGAGATGATCTATGGCGAGGAAGGCCAGGGCCTGCTGGAGGGCGAGCTGGACCACCTGCCCGACCTGCTGCGCGCCGACGGCGCCTGGGTCTACTACGAGGTCCCGGCTGAGAACTTCTTCATCCTGACCTGGATGATCGACGCCGACAAGGCCGCCGAGAAGGTCGCTTCGCTGAAAGATGAGGAAGGCAGCCTGGCCTGCATCGTCGATCTTTCGCAGGAGTGGCACCGCGCCTAATACACCACCAAACCAGGGAAAGGGGGACAGCACCATGAACCGGGACAGCATCTATCTGCCGCGGGATGTCATCGGCCTGTTGCAAACGCTGCAAAGCGCCGGGCACACTGCCTATGTGGTGGGCGGCTGCGTGCGTGACAGCCTGCTGGGCCGCACCCCCGGGGACTGGGACATCTGTACCTCGGCCCGGCCGGAGGAGATGCGCCGCCTGTTTGCCGACCATCAGCTGATTTTGACCGGCGAAAAGCACGGCACGGTGGCGGTGGTGCTCCACGGCAAACCCTACGAGATGACCACCTACCGCCTGGACGGCAACTACCACGACCACCGCCATCCCGATGCGGTGCAGTTCGTGGACGACCTGCCCAGGGACCTGGCCCGGCGGGATTTTACCATCAACGCCATGGCCTACGCCCCGGGCAAGGGCATTATTGATCTGTACGGCGGGCGGGATGACCTGGCGGCGGGCATGATCCGCTGTGTGGGCGACCCGGCCCAGCGCTTTGCCGAGGATGCTCTGCGCATCCTGCGGGCGCTGCGCTTCTCGGCCCGGCTGGGCTTTGCTTTGGACGAAGCCACCGCCGCCGCGGCCCTGCAGGCGAGGGATACGCTGCAAAGCGTGAGCGCCGAGCGTATTTATACCGAGATCGACGGTCTGCTCGGCGCCCCCAACGCGGGGCCGACACTGGCCAAGTACGGCGAGATCCTGGCCGGTGCGGTGCCCGAAGTGCAGGCCTGCATCGGCTGCACCCAGCCCGGCCGCTGGCATTGCTACGATGTGTGGCAGCACTCGGCCGTGGCGGTGGAAAAGCTGGACCTGCGCGGCCAGGATACCCGCGGCGCGCGGGTGCTGTGCTGGGCAGCGTTTCTGCACGATATTGCCAAACCCCAGTGCCGCAGCGTGGGCGCGGACGGTGCGGCCCACTTTAAGGGCCACAACCAGCGGGGCGCGGTGATGGCCCGCACGATTTTGCGCCGCCTGAAAGCCCCTGGCTATCTGATCGAGGGGACTACCGGGCTGATCGCCATCCATGATGCCCCGGTCCCGGCGGGGGACACCGCCATTTTAAAAAGTCTCAACCGCTACGGTGCGGTGTTTTTGCACCGGCTCTGCGCGCTGAAATATGCCGATCTGGGCGCCCACGCCGACACGCCGGAGGTCAAAGCCCGGCGGAACGAGGTGGCCGCCTTTGAGGCCCGGATGACCGAGCTTTCCAAGACCGCCTGCTACACCATGCGCCAGCTGGCCGTAAACGGCGGCGACCTGATGGAAGCCGGCCTGCCCGCCGGCCCCGCCGTGGGTGCTACCCTGCAGCGACTGCTGACCGCCGTTATGGAGGGCCGCGTGCTGAACGAAAGAGCCGCACTGTTGGAGTTTGCGTTGAGTTGAAACGAAAAGGGTGAAAGTATGATCTTCGGCATCGGCACCGACCTTTGCGCGGCAGACCGCATGGCGGCAAAGCTGCAAAAGCCCGCCTTTGTGCAGCGTGTTTTTTCCCCGGCGGAGCAGGCCCTGTTGAACGAGCGGGGCGGCACCCACCGTGCCGAGACCGCTGCCGCCAACTTTGCCGCCAAGGAGGCTTTTTTAAAGGCCGCAGGCACCGGCCTGGGCGGCTTTGCACTGACAGATTTAACGGTATTGCGTAAAGAAAGTGGCGCGCCTTATTTTGCCCTGACCGGCCCCGCCGCCGAATGGACCGCCGCCAACGCCCTGACCCCGCACCTGAGCCTGACCCACGAAAACGGCCTAGCCTGCGCGTTTGTAATTCTGGAACAAAACAAATAACTGCCTTTTACGGGCGGCCATGGGCCGCCTTATTTTGTAACAATCGGAAAGGAGGTCCGCCGTGCCGACAAAAGCCCCACGCGCCAGCAATCTGGAACTGCTGCGCATCCTTTGCATGCTGCTCATCATCGGCGACCACCTCACCGGCCAGGGCGGCATTGCGGATTATTCCACGCTGCCGTCCTCCTTCGTGTTCTGCCTCATTGGCTGCGGCTCCCGCATTGCCTGCACCGTGTTTGTGCTGGTGGGCAGCTGGTTTATGTGCGAACAGCCGTTCAAAACCCGCCGCCCGTTGTCGCTTTGGCTGTCGCTGTGGCTGTACACCGTGCCGGTCACGCTGCTGTGCAGGCTGGCCGGGCTGGATGTCTCCCTCGGCGCACTGCGCTGGGCGGCGTTTCCCGCCGGTACGCGCCAGCTGTGGTTCATCTCGGACTATCTGGTGCTGCTGCTCTGCGTGCCGCTGCTCAACCGGCTGCTGCACGGGCTGCCCCGCCGCGCCCACAAAGGCGTGCTGCTGGTGCTGGCTGTGCCGCTGGTCGTTTACCCCACGGTGTTTGGCCAGGACGGAATTTTGGGCGATACGGCGTGGATGTTCCTCTACGATTACCTGCTGGCTGCTTACCTGCGCCGCTGGCCGGATAACCGCCTGTCCCGCCTGCTGAACCGCCCCGCCGCGGCGCTTGTCCTCGGCCTGGGCCTGCCGCTGGCCAACACCGCCATCCGCGCGGTGCTGGAATACCGGGGCGCGACCGACAGCAAGGCGTTCCAGTACATTGCCTACTACCGCACGGCGCTGGGCGCACTGCCCGGCCTGCTGGCGGCGCTGGCGCTGTTCCACTTCTTCAAAAATCTGGACCTCGGCAGCAACCGGTTCATCAACGGGCTGGCGGGCACGACGCTGGGCATTTACATCCTGCACCAGGTCCCCGTGCTGCGAGACTTTTTGTGGAACGGCATCTTCCGCGCCCAGGCGCACCACGGCTCGGCGGCGTACACGCTGCTGGTCATCGTGCTGACTTTCGCGGGCTGCGCGGCCATCGACACGCTGCGTACCAGGTTTATCATGCAGCCCTTGCAGCGCAGCCGCGCGTTTACGGCTCTTTGCGTCAAAGGCGACGCGCTGGCCGCAGAAATCGAAAAACAGAGTGATTAAAAAAACCTCCTCTCGCTTATACTCTAGGTAAGCAAACGAGAGGAGGCTTTTTCTATGGAAGTGCACAGAGGTGAGGTTTTTTACGCCGACCTAAGCCCCGTCGTGGGCAGCGAGCAGGGCGGGATACGGCCGGTACTTATCATCCAGAATGAGATCGGCAACCGGCACAGCCCCACGGTGATCGCGGCGGCCATCACCAGCCGACAGGATAAAAACCGCCTGCCTACGCATATCAGCGTGCGGGCCGACCGCTGCGGCCTGGCCAAGGACAGCATTATTTTGACCGAGCAGATCCGTACCCTGGATAAGCGCCGCCTGCGGGAGCGTGCGGGCCGCATCCCTGAGGATGACATGCGCCGCGTGGATGAAGCCCTGGGCGTATCCATGGGGCTGGAAAGCCAGAGCACCCACCAGGACGGCGGCTATTTCTGAGGATCGGCGGCATCTTTCTCCACACTGACGGGCACGCCGCGGTGCTCCACGGGTGTGGAGAACACGATTTGCGTGCGGGTGCGGCCAAACTGCTGCAAATGGTTGATGAACTGGTCCAGCTCCTGCGTGGTGGCAAACAGCACCTCAATCAGCATGCTGTAATCGCCGGTCACGCAGTTGCACTCCACCACATGGGGGCAGCTTTCAATGTAGGGGTAAAATTCCGGCTTGCGCTGGGGGTCCATGTCCAGGTTGACGAACGCCTTGACCATGTACCCCAGCATCGGCGCGGCCACCTGGGCCTGATAGCTCATGATTGCGCCGGAGCTTTCCAGCCGGGCCATGCGGGCCGACACCGCAGGGCTGGATAAAAATACACGGTCAGCAATTTCTTTCAGCGGTGCGCGGGCGTCCTTTTGCAGGATGTCCAAGATTTTTCGATCGATACGGTCCATAGCTTCCCCCTAAAAATACCCTCTAAAAAACAGACACGACCCCCACCAACGGCGCGTCATTGCACCGCAAGCAGGGGTCGCTTTACTATGTAAAGTATTCTAGCACACAAAACCAAAAAAGTAAAGTGCCGGCTGAAAAAAATAAAATGAGTGAGAGGGTGCGCCACCTCCCTCCCAGAGGGAGGCTTTTAGCGGTTCCACTCCGGCATATCCGGGAACACATCCCTTGCACTGAACAACCGCTCGTTATAATACATCTCAAAATGGCAGTGGTTCCCGAAGGAGTTGCCGGTATTGCCCACATAGCCTATGACCTGCCCCTGCTCCACCACGTCGCCTACGTGCACCGCCTGGGCCGACATGTGGGCGTACAGCGTTTGGTACCCGTTGCCGTGGTCGATCTTCACGTAGTTGCCCCAGCTCCAATGGCGGGTACATTCCACCACGGTTCCGGCGTCGGCGGCGTAAATTTCGGTGCCGTAGGGTGCGGCAATGTCCGCGCCACGGTGATAGTTGATTCCGGGAGTAAAGTTCGCCCAGCGGGAAATGTGCCGGTAGGCGGGCACGGGCCAGATGAAACTGCCGGTGCCCAGCTTGCCGATCATCCCGCTTTGCAACCGGGTGCCCCGGCGGATGACCTCCGGCACCGGCTCGGCAGTGCGGGCTACATCCAACACGCGGCTGTCCACCTCGGCGCCGTTTTCGTACACTACCTCGTAGGTCACGGTCTCGCGGCCCGGCACGCCGGTCTGCACGGTCTCGCTTTTGCCAAAATCCAGCGTGTCGTCTTCCACAATTTGGGTATCGTAGGCAAGCTCCTGCTCGTACCGCTCCCGGCGGCGGATCTGTACCCGCAGCAGCTCGCCGTCATTGGCCTGCAGGGCGGATACAACCTCGGTATAGGGGCTGACCGACCCGGTCAGGTAAATGCCGTCTGCCAGCGTCAACTCGTGGGCAAACACCACGCGGCTGTCGGCGTCGGCGGGGTCCATGTAGGGACGGCGCACCGCGGCCAGCAGGGTGCGCAGGTGGTCGCCCTCGGTGGTCACAAAGCGCAGGGCGCCGTCCACGTAGACGGCGGTGCCCGCAGTAATTTCACTGCCGCTGGCCTGCAAAATGGCGTTGGCCACCTCACCGGGGGTCATCGTGTCGGCGCTGACGGCCAGCGTAAAGGCCGGGTCCAGGTCCCAGTCGGGCACGTCGGCCCCTGCCGCTTCCAGAAGGGCGCGGGCGGTGTTCACGCGGGCCTGCACATCGGCGCGGGCAGTATCAAAGTCCTGCTCGCTGGCCACATAGCCAACCACGGTGCCATTTACTTCCACCCGCAGGGCAAAGGGCTGGCCAAGCCAGGTGCGCACCAGCCACGCAAAGGCCAGCACTCCCGCCACCGGGACCACCAGCCCCAGCCATGCTTTGGGGCGGCGCAAGGCCTGCCGCAGCTGGATGCACCCCAGCGCGACGGGGCGCAGCACCGCCGTCAGCAGCGCACCCAGCACCCGGACAAACCAGCGGGTAAAGGCGGCCAGCCCGCGTGCAAGGCAGAGCAGCCGATACTCTACATAAAAGCCAAACCAATACAAAAAGTCGTTACTCATTGCGGTACGTAAGCCAGCGGGTTCACGCGGGCGCGGTTGACCCGCAGTTCAAGGTGCAGGTGATAGCCGCCGCCCCCGGTGCTATACACGTTGCCGGTGTTGCCCACGTAGCCGATGACCTGCCCCTTGGTCACAGCGCTGCCCTGGCTGACGGCAATGCTGCTCAGGTGGGCATACAGGCTGTCGTAGGTGTTGCCGTCGTCGGCCGTGCCGTGGCTGATCTGCACACAGTTGCCGTAGCTGTACACGGCGGCGGCCGCGCTCACGATGCCATCAGCAATGGCGTAGACCGGCGTGCCGCCCGGCGCGGCAAAGTCGGTGCCCCGGTGGGGGATGCCCCAGGGGTCGGCCTCGCCAAACTGGGTGGTGATGCGCCCATAGCTGTCCAGCGGGCAGCGGAAGGCAAGGCTGGTCAGGTGCAGGTCGGCGGTGGTGTACTTGCTGCTTTGGGCGCGGGCGTAGGCGTCCAGATCCGCCGTGGCCTGCAGATAGGCTTTGCGGGCGGCCTCGGTCACCACAGCTTGTGCCTGTTCGGCGGCCTGCTGCTCGGTCAGGGCGGTGTTGGCGGCTTGTAAGGCGCTGCCCAGTTCGTTTTGTGTAGCTTCCAGGGCGGTCTGCTGGGCATCCAGCGCCGCGCGGGCGGCCTCGGCTTCGTCAGCAGCGGCTTGGGCCTCGGCGCGGGCGGTGTCCAGGGCTTCGGCCTCGGCGTTCAACTGCGCCAGGGCGGCGCTGTTGTGGTCGGCCAGCTCCCGCAGGGTCTCGGCAAAGGTCAGCATCTCGTACAGGCTGCGGGCCTGCATCAAAAGGGTAATGCTGCCGCCGCCGTTCAAAAGCTGCATCGCGCCCATCTGGCTTTTGCAGCGGGCCAGGCTGGCGTCGTACTCGGCCTGCTTGTCCGCCAGCGCCTGGGCGGCCTGCTCGGCGGCCGCGGTGCGCTCGTCCAAGGTGCGCTGGGCCTCCTGCAAGGCTGTATATATGCCGCTCAACTGGGCGGCAACTTCGGCGCTCTGCCCCTGCAATTGGTCGATCTGGCTCTGGGTCTCGCTTTGCTGGTTTTGCAGTTCTTCCAGTTCTTGCTGGGCTTCGTTGTAGGCCTGCTGGGCTTGATTCTGTTTTGCCGATAATTCGTCCTTTTTGCTGTCAGCATACGCGCCAAACGGCGCAAAAAGGGTGCAAAAAAGCAGCCCCGCCGCCAACAGGGCGGGGCCGGGGGAAGAATATTTCATAGGAATGTTACCTTATTATAGGGTAGACAGGAGTTCGCAAACCGTCTGCGGGTCTACGGGTTCGCTGTTTTTCAGCACTTCCCAATGCAGGTGGGGGCCGGTGCTGGCCCCGGTGCTGCCGCAGGCGGCGATCTCCTGGCCTTGCACGACCTGCTGCCCGACCTGCACCTTCACGCTGTCCAGGTGGCTGTATCGCGTCTGCCACGAGGCACCGTCGTCCATGCTGTGGTACAGCACCAGATAGTAGCCGTCGTCCTCATTATAGTCGTACTCGGTCACGGTGCCGTCGGCGGCGGCCAGTACGGTGGTGCCCTCCGGGGCCGCCAGGTCTACGCCGGTGCGGTTTTGGGCGAAAGTGCTGCTCATCCGCACATCGTCAGAAAGGACGAGCGGCAGCGAAAAGACAACGGTCTGCGCCCCCTGGCCGCCCAGGGCGGTATCCAGTGCACTAAAGGCATTATCCGCCTTGGCGGCAACGCAGCGGTCGATCAGCTCCTGCCGCTCCTCGTCGGTCGGCTCGGCGCTGTCACCCTCTCCGTGATAGGCGGTAAACCAGCGCGGAGAGGTCAGGGTGTTGTCCACATACACTTCAAAATGACACTGGTTGCCGGTGGTTCGGCCGGTGCTGCCTACGTAGCCGATGATCTGCCCCTGGGTAACATGCTGTCCGACTTCCACAGCATAGCTCTGCAGGTGGGCGTACAGGGTGCGCCAGCTGTAACCCTCGCCGTTCGTGCCGTGGTCGATGACCACAAAGTTGCCCCAGCTGTAATGCTCGGCGGCCTGGACGACAACGCCATCGGCCGCGGCCAGCACATCGGTGCCGGGGGCGGCACACAGATCGTCACCGCGGTGGCCGTTGCCCATAAAGCGGGAAATGTACTTGTAATCCGGTACAGGATCGATAAACAGCGGGCTGTTGTCGGGGTCCTCCAGCAGCGGCAGCTGGGCGGTGTTGACCACAGCGGTGGGTGCCTGCGTCGGTGCGGGGGTAGGCGTGGCCTCCGGCTCAGCGGCTTCGGCGGTCTCCGGCGTGGCGGCGGGGGCGTTTTCCAAAGTAGGGCGCACCATGCAGGCCGTCATGCTGGCAGCGATGACCACGGCGCAGACCACCATGGCCCCGGCCCCCAGGCGGCGGTAATGCAGCAGATGCACGATGCGGGTCTTAGCGCTGCCCTGACCAAAGGCCAGGCTGCCGGGCACGCCGCGCCCCTGCATGGCAAACCGCAGAATGCTCTCGCAGTAGGCGCTGCGGGCGGCGGAAGATTGGCCTCGCACGGCAGCTTCGTCGCAGGCGGCCTCCATGTCGCGCTCAAACTCGCGGAAGGCCAGCCACGCCAGCGGGTTGAACCAGTGCAGGCAGGCCACGGCGTAAAACAGCGGCTTGGTCAGCGGGTCGCCCCGGCGGATGTGGGTGCGCTCGTGCAAGATGACGGCGTCCCGGGCGGGGCCAGCCAGCCCGGCGGGCAGGTAGATGCGGGGCCGCAGCAGGCCCAGGGTAAAGGGCGTGGGCACACAGGGGCCGCTGAAGCAGCCATCCGGCGTTTTGCAGGCCAGCGCCACCTGGCGGGACAGGCGCAGGTAGCCCCACACGGCACGCACGGCCAGCAGTGCCACGCCCACAGCCCATACCGCCGCCAGCAGATGCCACACGGTCAGTGTGGTGTACCAGGGCGCAGGCGCGGCGGGGGCGGCGGGAACCATGGCAGGCAGGTCCGGGGCGGTAAGCTCCGGCTGGGTCAGGGCCTGCACAGTGTCGGCGGCCTCGGCCAGTTGGGTGTTTTGCGGGCGGGGCAGGGCAAGCGGGATGCCAAAGGGCAGCACGAACCGCAGTCCCACGGCCAGCCACAGCCAGCACAAAAACCGGCTGGGCGCATGGGCACGGCGCAACAGGCGGCAGACGACCCAGGCCGCCAGCGCCGCCGCGCCGCCCCACAGGCTGAGCAGCAAAAACGAAAGCACGGTGCTGCGCATAATAGTCACCCCTCTTTCGATTGGGCCGCGTCCAACAGGGCGCGGATCTCGGCCGCTTCGGCGGCACTGATGGGCTTCGAGTTCAAAAATGCGGCCACGAAGCGCGGCAGGCTGCCGTCAAAGGTCTTGTCCACCACGGCGGCGCTCTCGGCGCACTGCACTTCCTCCTTTTTTACCAGGCTGGTCACAGTGCCGCCCTCGTTTTGCAGAATGCCGCGCTCGCACAGCTTTTTCAGCACGGTATAGGTGGTGCTTTTTTTCCAACCCAGCTCGGCGGCGGAAAGTTTGACCAGCTGGCCGCTGGGCAGGGGCTCGGTGTCCCACACCAGGCAGGCAAACCGGTATTCGGCTTCGGCTAAATGGTTCATGGTTTTCTCCTTTGGTCTACATGGATAGACTCCTTCTATTTGTAGTCTATCACAGTAGACCAAAATTGTCAATAAAAAATGCTTTCCCCTGCTTAGGTGGGGGAAAGCAGAAATTAAATTACCTTATGCTCCATCCATTTGCCGCTATAAAACCGTACCCCAAACAAAATACTCCGGCAGATCCAATCCACAAACATGCCAAACCATACGCCGGTCAACCCCATGTGCATCTGCAGCACAAAGAAATAGCTTAAAATCACGCGGAACACCCACATGCTGGCGATACTGACGAGCATTGTAAACTTGGCATCGCCGCCGCTGCGCAGGGCGTTGGGCAGGGTAAAGCTGGGGGCCCAGAACACCACGCAGAACACGCTGAACCAGTGCACCACCACCGTGCACATGCTGGCCGCCTCGGCCGACAGGTGGAACCAGGTGATAATCTCCGGCAGCAGCAAAAACATGGCCAAATTGGTCAGCCCCAGGCCCACGATGGCAATACCGGTCAGCTGCAGGGAGTACTTTTTCGCCTGTTCCTTGTCCCCGGCACCCAGACAGCGGCCTACCACTGGGATCATGGCCAGGTTCATCGTAGCGCCGGGCACATTGGCCGCCGTGCAAACGCTGTTGGCCACGGCATTGGCCGCAATGGCGGCGGTGCCCAGGGTCGAGGTCAGGCTGCTGACGCACAGCTTGCCGATTTGGAACATGCCGTTCTCCAAACCCGACGGCACACCGATGGCCAGCACCTTCATGATTGGCTCCTTGCGGGGGCGCAGGTCGGCAAAACCGGCCACCCGCAGCGGGTTGTGGATGTTCTGGTTCTGCCACAAGATCCACACTGCCGCAAACACGCGGCCGATCAGCGTAGCCAGCGCCGCGCCCACAACGCCCATGCCAAAGCCATAAATCAACAGCGCGTTGCCGCCGATGTTGATGACATTCATCACCAAACTGGCCAGCATGCTGATGCGGCTGTTGCCCTGGGCACGGAACAGCGCTGCGCCGCCGTTGTACAGCCCAATGAACGGGTAGGAGATGGCGCTGATGATGAAATACTGCTGCGCGTAGTGCATGACCTCGTCGTCAATGCTGCCAAACACCCCGCGCAGAATGGGGCGGGACAGCGCCAGGCACAGCACGCCCACCGCAACCGTGGAGATGGCCAGCACGCTGTACAGCTGGGCCGCGCTGCGCTGGGCGCTCTCCTGGTCGCGGCGGCCCATGTATTGGCTGGCGACCACCGCGCCGCCGGTGGCCAGTGCCGCCAGGATTTGGATAATCAGAATGTTCAGGCTGTCCACCAGCGACACGCTGGACACAGCCGCCTCGCCCACACCGGCCACCATCAGGGTGTCAGCCATGCCCATCGTCACGCTTAGGGTCTGCTCCAAAAACAGCGGCCAGATCAGCGCCACCAGCGCAGACCGCGTAAAAAGCGGCGCCTTTGCTTGCGTTGCGGTACCCATACCGGGAGTTCCTCCTTCATTTTCCTAAACCCAAAGGGCATAATATCTGCACGAATTATGTATCATTATAGCCCAACATCCGCGGTGATGCAATTGATAAAAAGCAAGGCAAACAGGCAAAAATTGCGCAAATTTGCTGTCCGGCTGCCGATGGCACAAAATTTGCAATCGGATGGATATTGCCCGGTTGGGGGCAGCAAAAAACCGGGCCCCGCAGCGGGGACCCGGTTTTTGGTATAAAGTTTAGAAGTCGACCTCGGTGTCGTAGTAGCAGCACTTCAGCAGCTTTTCCATTTCTTCCTGGCTGGGCTGGCGCGGGTTGGAGCCCGTGCAGGCGTCGGCGATGGCGTTCTTGGCGATCTCAGGCAGTCTCTCCAGGAACACATTCTCCGGAACAAAGCCCTGCTCGCAGGGGTAAGAGTCGGGGCCGTAGTGGCCGATGCAGTGCGGGATGTTCAGGTCGTCGTTCATGCCGCGCAGGTACTTGATAAGCAGGGCGACCTTCTCGTCGTCGTTGGCGCCGCCCAGGTTCATCTTGTCGGCAATCACACCGTAGCGGGCTTTGGCGGTGGGGTCTTTGGCGTTGAAGGCGATGACCTTGGGCAGGTACATGGCGTTGGCGGCACCGTGGATGATGTGGGCACCATAATCCGCAAAGGCCGCGCCGGTCTTGTGGGCCATGCTGTGCACGATGCCCAGCAGCGCGTTGGAGAACGCCATACCGGCCAGGCACTGTGCGTTGTGCATGGCGTCGCGCTTATCCATATCGCCGTTGTAGCTGCCAATGAGGTTGGCCTGGATCATCTCGATAGCATGCAGGGCCAGCGGGTCGGTAAAGTCGCAGTTGGCAGTGGAAACGTAAGCCTCGATGGCGTGGGTCATGGCGTCCATACCGGTGTGGGCCACCAGCTTTTTAGGCATGGTGTGGGCCAGCTCGGGGTCGACGATGGCGACATCGGGGGTGATTTCAAAGTCAGCGATAGGATACTTGATGCCCTTCTCATAATCGGTAATGATGGAGAAGGCAGTCACCTCGGTAGCAGTGCCGGAGGTGGAGGAGATGGCGCAGAAGTGTGCCTTGCGGCGCAGCGGCGGGATGCCAAAGACCTTGCACATATCCTCAAAGGTGATGTCAGGATACTCGTACTTGATCCACATGGCCTTGGCGGCATCGATGGGGGAACCGCCGCCGATGGCAACGATCCAGTCCGGCTGGAATTTCTCCATTGCAGCCGCGCCCTTCATGACGGTCTCAACGGACGGGTCAGGCTCGATACCCTCGAACAGCTCCACTTCCATGCCGGCTTCTTTTAAGTAAGCCTCGGCACGATCCAGGAAGCCGAACCGCTTCATGGAGCCGCCGCCGACGCAGATCATTGCGCGCTTGCCGGGCAGGGTCTTTAATGCCTCCAGGGCTTTGGGGCCGTGATACAGGTCACGAGGGAGAGTAAATCTTGCCATAAAATTGCCTCCTTTATAGCTTGACAAATTATTGTCAAATTCATTACTTAACATTTTACGCTGATTCCGTTTAAAGGTCAATTGACGTTTGAACGAATTTGCGACCCAAATTTCGGCATTTTGCCAGATTGCGTTTCATAGCTTGAAAAGAACTGAACTACGCTGAAAAGGGGGCTTTTCTCATGCGTCACCTTTCACCTTTGCAAACCAAGGGGATGCGGCTGCGCATCCGGCTGCTGGCAGGTGTGCTGGCTGTGGGGTGCCTGGGCGGGCTGGTAGGGCGGCTGGCCGTGCTGCAATTGGTGGACGCCGACGGTTATGCCGCCCGCGCCTCCGACCAGCAGCTGCGCGGGGCCACACTGCCCGCCGCCCGCGGGGAGATTACCTCGGCTGATGGCACGCTGCTGGCTGCCAGCGAGACCTGCTGGACCATCCGTGCCGCCCCGCGGGAGCTGGCCGACGAGCTGGTGGAGCCTGCCGCCAAAGCATTGAGCGGGATCCTGGAACTAGACTATGCGGAAACGCTGGAAAAATTCTCGGTCCGCACCTCCAACGACTGCCTGCTGCGCCGCCGCGCCAGCCGGGAGATGGCCGACGCCGTGCGTGCCTGGTGCCAGGAGCACAATGCCCAGGGCATCCAGATCCGGCAGGATACCCGCCGCGTCTACCCGCAGGGGGATTTTATGGGCGGCCTGCTGGGCTTTACCGATGTAGACAACGCGGGCCTGTGGGGGCTGGAACTTTACTATAATAAGGAGTTGACCGGCCAGAACGGGCAGATCTTAACGGCCAAAAACGCCTGGGGCTACGACATGCCCACCCACTACCAGACCCTGCAGGAGGCCGTGCCCGGCAACAGCCTGACGCTGACCATCGACGCAGAAATTCAGCACTGGCTGGAAAGCGCCCTCTCCGCCGCCGTGCAGGAGCACCATGTGGCCGAGCGGGGCGTGGGCATTGTGATGGATGTGCAGACGGGGGCTGTGCTGGCGATGAGCTGCCAGCCGGACTACGACCCCAACACGCCCCGGCGGCTCATCGATGACGATGCCCGCGCGGCGGTGGATGCCCTGACCGGTGAGGAGCGCAGCGCCGCCCTGCAAAAGGCCCAGCAGGCCCAGTGGCGCAACAAGGCCATCAGCGACCTGTACGAGCCCGGCAGTGTATTCAAGCTCATCACAGCGGCTGCCGCGCTGGACAGCGGTGCCTGCAAGCCCACCGATTACTTTGTATGCGCGGGCAAGATCAGCGTGGCAGGCACACGGTTCCGCTGCGCCAACGGCCACGTCCACGGAGCCGAGACTTTCGCACAAGGGCTGGCCGTCAGCTGCAACCCCTGCTTTATCCAGATCGGCGCACGGCTTGGAAAAGAACGATTCTGCGATTATTTTGCCGCCTTTGGCTTGCGGGAGGCTACTGGCATCGACCTGCCCGGCGAGATCAAGCGCAGCGAATATTATACAGCCGACCGGATGGGTCCGGTAAACGATTTTGTATAAGAAAAAGAACGCGAATTTATTTGATTTTTTGGCTAAAATGCAGTATCATGAAAGCAAAAAGATGGGACATGGAGGCGACTATGAAATCACCTGAGGTGCAGTTCACGCCGGAAGATCGGCTGATATTGGATTCCTACTGCCAGATGCTGGATGGTCTGGCACAATATTTGGGCACAGGCTATGAACTGGTGCTGCATAGCTTGGAAGACCTGGAACATTCGGCAATTCGGGTGATGAATAGTCACACGGGCCGCAGCGAGGGCGCACCTATCACAGAATTGGCCCTTACGATGTTGGGACGTATCCACGCACAGACCCAGGGGGATACGGTCTGCTATTCCAGCACAAACCGCGATGGAAAACCGCTGCGCTCTTGTACGATCGCAATCCGGGGCAGTGAACAGCGAATCATCGGGTTACTGTGTATCAATTTTTATATGGACACCCCGCTTTCGCAGCTTCTGGAAACGATTTCCCCCGCACAGAGCCAGCCTGTAGCGGAAACCTATGTACAGAATTCTACAGAAATGGTGCAGGCTGCCGTACAGCGTGCGGCAGCAGAAACCGATGCAGAAGGGCTGGCGGGAAGTGTACTGCGTAACAGAGAAATTGTCAGTAAGTTGTATGCCTCGGGCATTTTCAATATCAAAGACGCAGTGATTCAGGTGGCAGACTGCCTGAACATTTCAAAAAACACCGTGTACCTTCATTTGCGCCACTGCAAGGGACTTGAATAAAAAAGTTAAGTCTTTGCAATGAAATACTTTTCATTCTTAATTGCAATTTGCACGGAGAATGTGTATACTATAGACAGTTCAGTAAGGCAAAGATGCCAGCCGGGCAGACAACCCGGCTGGCATCTTTTTTGCATAACAGCATAAAAATGACGATTTTTGCTGCGGGATCCGTGACTTGTCAGACTGAACAAAAGAAAGAAGAAACTTTCCTACAACTTGCCAATAGACTGAAAAATAGTTTATTGCTATAATGAGGACAACAAGCGATGAAATATATTTCATCGCAAGAAAACGGAATTTTTAAGGAGGACTATCTTATGAAAATCATTGCAACGAACAACGCACCCGCAGCTATCGGCCCGTACTCTCAGGGCATCGTATCCGGCAGTTTTGCTTACTGCTCCGGCCAGATTCCTGTAAATCCCGCCGACGGTACGATCCCTGAGGGCATCGAGGCACAGGCTCACCAGAGCTGCAAAAACGTGGCGGCTGTGCTGGCGGCTGGCGGCACCGGCATCGATAAAGTAGTCAAGACCACCTGCTTTTTGGCAGATATGGCAGACTTTGCAACCTTCAACAGTGTTTACGCACAGTACTTCACCAGTAACCCGGCCCGCAGCTGCTGTGCCGTCAAGGACCTGCCCAAGGGTGTGCGCTGTGAAATCGAGGCAGTTGCAGAAGTATAAAGGGGGACAACATGGAAAACTTCACCAACAAACAGATCAATTTCGATATTTTAAAGGAACGTGCCCATAACCTTCGCTGGGCCGAAGTCCCCGATGGTGTCATTCCTCTCACGGCAGCTGACCATGATTTCCCCTGTGCACCTGAAGTGGTAGAAGCCCTGACGGATTACATTAAGGATGGTTACTTCCCGTACATCGAAAACCGCGGCATGGAACGATTTAAAGAGGATCTCGCAAAAAGTTTCCGTGAGCGCAAGAACGAGCCGGTGGAAGCTAAATATGTGTTGCCCATTGACAGTGCTGCCCGTGGTATGCAGGTGATTGCGGATGCGTTCCTGCAGCCGGGGGATGAGTGCCTTGTGTTTGACCCCGTGGATTTCCTGTTCCGTACCTCGATGTCGAACGCCGGTGCAACCATCAAACTGTTCCCCTCGAATCTGAAAGAGGACCGTATCAGCCTGGAAGGGCTGGAAAATTACATCACCCCAAAAACCAAAATGATCGGTTTCTGCAACCCGCATAACCCGATGGGGATGCTGTATACAAAAGAGGATCTGGATTATCTGCTGACCCTGTCCGAAAAGTATGGATTCTACATCATGAACGATGAGATCTGGTCGGATATGATCTACCCGGAGGCTCACTTCAACAGCCTGCTGGAGTTTGGACCGGAGCGCAATAAACGCACCCTTACCGTGTATGGCTTCTCCAAGACTTTCGGTGTGGCCGGCCTGCGTATTGGCTGCGTATATGCGACCAACCAGGAAAACTACGATAAACTTGTAGAAGCCTCTATGGTGGATTCTACCATCGGCGGTATCAATCTGCTTTCTCAGGTGGCTGGTATTGCCTGCCTGGAAAAGGGCTTTTATCGTGTGGATCAATTCGTGCAGCAAATCACAGAAAACCGCGATTATGCCCTGCAGCGGATTGCCGCAATGCCGGGAATTAAGTGCCACAAGCCGCAGGCAACCTTCGTGATCTTCCCGGATATCACTGAAACAGGAATGGACCCGGTGGAACTTGTAGAGCTTTTGAAAACCAAGTATAAGCTGGCGATCGTTCCCGGTGGTGAGCGCTTCTTTGGTCCCGGATCGGAAGGGCATGTGCGCATCTGCCTTGCCACCAGCCACGAAGTGCTGGAAGAAGGGTTGAACCGCTTGGAAGCCTGCCTGAAAGATCTTATGTCCGCTAAATAAGAGGTAAGCCCTGCAGCAATAAGGGGCTTGATATAAAGAGAGGTAAAAAATGGCACGCATTATTATTGCGGTCGTTTACATTGCTGCCATTCTTGTAATCGGTATTCTGGCAGGACGCAATGTAAAGACTTCGGAAGAATTTGCAACCGCGAACCGCGGTATCCCCTTTTGGACCAATGTGTTTTCCATGTCCAGCGCCTGGATTGGCGCAGGTTCTACTCTGGGCTGCGCCAGTATGTGTTATGCGTACGGTGTGTCTGGTTTTTATCTGGCTATCGGCGTAGGCATTGGCGCTATGTTGTCCAGCCTGCTGTTTGCTCGTAAGATTCGCGATGAAAACGTCAGCACCATTCCGGAACTGATCCGTAAACATCTGGGCAACAAGTGCGCCGATGCGATCGCACTGCTCAGCATCTTCTCGGTGTTCTCTGTGGTGGCATCGCAGATCCGTTCACTGGGTACGATCCTGAACATGTTTGTGCCGCAGCTCAGCCTGTTGACCGCCATGATCATTATGACGGCTGTTATGCTGGTCTATACGGTTATTGGCGGTATGGTGGCTGCAACCAAGACGGACAAGGTCAACATCATCCTGATGGTGTTCGCTGTTGTTATGGTGTTGCCGCTGGTCGCGCTGATCCAGGCAAATGGTATGGCCGGTGTGACTGCTACCTTGCAGGAAAGCCGTCCCGAGATGCTCAAAGTCGGCGCTACGGTTGGTTGGGGCACGATGATTTCCTCTGCGCTCTACTTTGGCACCAGCAACATGATCAACAACGAGAACTTCCTGCGTATATGCGGTGCCAAGAGCGGCAGTGAGGCGCGAAACGCCTCCCTTACCGCAACTCTGCTGATCTATGTACCGTATCTGCTGTTTGCCAGCCTGATTGGTTTGGTTGGCGCTGCGCTGATCCCGGAACTGGGCACTTCGGACTCCATCCTGCCCGCTATGATCAATAATTACACGGGTACATTCCTGGGTGCCATCCTGCTGGCAGCATTGTTGGCAGCTGTTATGGGGACCGCAGCATCGGTTACGATGGTTTGCTCCATCATGCTGTCCCGCGATGTGGTCGGCCGCTTCAAAAAGATGGATGACAAACAAACGCTTACCCTGCAGCGCATCTTTATGATCCTTGTCGCAATCGCGGGCCTGATCGTTGGCTATTTCGGATCTTCGATCGTGTCGATCATGGAAGATGTTGGTGCACCGGCTGGTGCGGCATTGGTTCCGATTTTCTGTGGTATTTTCTACTGGCGTAAAAAGATGAATGAGAAGGGAACCCTGATCACAATCGTTGTTGCCATCGTATCGACGCTGGGCTACTGGGCGCTGGGTTCGCCCCTGGGAATCAGCCATTTCCTGTTTGGCCTGATTTGTGCGGCAATCACAATGTTCGTTGCAAACAGCGCATGCTATGTTCCCAAGCAAGAGACAGAAAAAGCAGACTGAACGCTTTATAGAGGTGAATACTATGGGAATTATTGATTACCTGATTATTCTGGCTGGCTGGGGTATTGGAGCAGCCGTGCTATTCAACATGATCAAGGAGACCATCAAAAAGTAACTTACTCCATCTATACAAGGATTTCTCCAACCAGAGTTCCGTTTGGTCCTGTGACCAAGCGGAACTTTGGAGTGCCATTTTAAATCTATCAAAAAAGCAGCCCTGCGCCATTCTCCAAAGCGCAGGGCTGTTTTTGTTTAGTATTTATTTGGGAGCTTGCAAACTCCTGTGCAAATTGTCGCGCAGGTTTTGCGGCAAATCTGGCAGGGCATCCCCGTTGCCGGTGCTGCAGCACAGGGCAATCAACCCGCCGGTCACGGTGCAGAAGATCGAGGTGCGGCAAGCGTCCATCGTCAAGCCGGGGTCGACCTCCCCGGCGGCCTGCAGGCGGGCCACCAGCGCATCGGCCAGGGCAGTCAGCTGGCTGCGACATGCGTCGGTACATTCGGGCAAAGCGGCCTGCTGGCCAAAGCTGCTGGCCAACAGCCGGTAGGTGCTCATCCGCTGGGCGGCAACCTCCTGCAAATAGTCCACCAGCTCATTCTCCAAATCGACCAGCGTGCGGCAGCGGTCAAACCGGGCGGCGATGCGCTCGTTCTCCTGCGCAAAGCAGTAGCGGGCCACGCCCTGCAAAATCTCTTCTTTCGAGGAAAAATATTCGTACACAGTGCCTTTGCCGATGCCCGCGGCGTCGGCCAGCTGCTGGATGGTCATAGCGGCGGGGCTGACGCCCTGAGACGTTAAGGCCAGCGCGGCTTCGTATACTTTGGCTTTGCGCTGTGCATGGCTGTCAGGGGTCATTTCGCATCCTCCTTCGGGGGCAGCAGGGTGGTCTCAAAAGTGGGTTCCGCTTCGCCGTCGGCGGCAGGCTGGGCTGCACCGGCGCGGCGGGCGGCAAACTCTGCCGCAAATTCGGTGGCGTCATCGGGAAGATCGTCCATGCCATCGTCGCCCACGTCAATGTTCACCGGTGGCTTGCGGTAGAACAGGTCGTACATCACGGGCACGATGAACAGCGTCATCAACGTGGCATAGGTCAGGCCGCCAATGATTACGATGGCCATACCCTTGCTCATGTCGCTGCCCACATCCTGGCTGAACAGCATCGTTACCATAGCCAGCACGGTGGTCAAGGTGGTCATCAAAATGGGGCGCATACGGGTACGGCCGGTGGCTACCAGCGCGTCGGTACGCTCCAGCCCGCCAATACGCAGCTGATTGGCGTAGTCCACAAAGACGATGCCGTTGTTGACGACAACGCCCATCAAAACCAGGAAGCCCATCAGCGAGATCAGCGAAAGCTGTTCGCCGGCGATCATCAGCCCCAGCATGCCGCCGGTAAAGGCCAGTGGAATCGTAAACAGCACGATGAAGGGCGACAGCAAACTCTGGAACTGCGCCACCATAACAAAGTAGACGAAGATCAGCGCCAGGGTCATCATAAGCACCATCTGCTGCAGCATCTCGGCCACCTGGGTAGTTTCACCGGCCAGCTCGGCGGTCACGCTGTCGGGCAGATCCAGCGCGGCCAGCTTCGGCTCCACCTCGCGGGAGAGCAGGGTGGTGTTGTAGCCGTCCACGGTCTCGCTGGTCACGCTCATCTTGCGGGAGCCATTCTCGCGGGCGATGGAAACAAAGCCTGCGCTGGTGGTGCGGGTGGCAAACTCGCCCAGGGTATGGGTCTCGGTTACGCTGCTGCCGTCCTCATCGGTGGTGGTCGTCTCAAATTCCATGTTGAACAGGCTGTCCAGATCCGGCGTTTCGGTCTTGTCCACGATGGTCACGGTGTAGTTGGTGCCGTTGGCTTTCAGTGTGGTGGCGGTGGTATCGGTGGTCAGTTTGGCGGCTACCTGCTGGTAGACCTGCGCTACGGTCAGGCCCATCCGCATGGCTTTGTCCTTGTCGATGGAGATGTTGATCTCCTCGTCGCCGTTCTCCTGGCCGTCGCTGGCGTTGGCAATTCCGTCCACGCTGTTCAACAGGTCGACCACCTGCCCGGCGGCAGTGTTCAAATCGTTCAGGTCGCTGCCGTACAGGTCGACCTCGATACCGCTGCCGGAAAGTGCGCTCATATCCATCATGCCGTTGGCATTCACGGTCACTTCGCAGGGCAGGGAGGCGGTGGCATCGGTGATCTGTTCTTGAATTTCGCTGCCCCGGCGGGCACCCTCATCGGTCAGCAGTACATAATAGGTAAAGGTTGTGTTGTCCACGGCGGCATCACTGCCCATCATGGACACCATGCTGTTGCCGCCGGACATGGCACCCACGGTCTGTACGCCGTCAAGGGCGCTCACGGCGTCCATTACAGCATCGGCGGTGGCAAAAGCGTCGTCCTTGGCGGTGTCGTCGGCCACGTCCACGGTGATTGAGAGCTGGTTGCTGCCCATATCGGGGATCATGACAATGCCCATGGTGGCAATGCGCCACACCGACAGCACCAGCAGGCTGATAGCCAGCCCCAGGGGAAGGGCCTTGACTTTCAGGCAGAAGCGCAGGGCTTTCTCGTAGCCGTCCAGCAGCTTGTCAAACAGCGGGTGCTTGACCTCTTTTTGGGTGCGCAGTACGGTGGAACCCGCGCAGGGCACCACGGTCAACGCCACAATCAGCGAGGCCAGCAGGCTGAAGGTGATAGTCAGTGCCATATCGGTGAGCAGTTCGCGCACCATGCCGGTGGAGAAGATCATCGGCAAAAATACGCAGATGGTGGTCAGGGTCGAGGAGATGATGGAACCCGAAACCTGCCGGGCACCCTGAACCGAAGCCCGCGGGGCCGGTACGCCGCGCCCGCGCAGACGGTAGATGTTCTCGATGACAACGACCGAGTTATCCACCAGCATGCCGATGCCCAGCGCCAGGCCCGACAGACTGAGGATATTGAAGGTGATGCCGGTGAAATACATCATCACGATGGCAAACAGCACGCTCAGCGGCATCGAGATGGCGACGACCAGCGTTGGGCGCAGGTCCTTCAGGAACAGTGCCAGCACCAGAATGGCCAGCACGGCGCCTTCCACCAGGTTGGACAGCACGCTCTTGACGATCATGCGGATGTAGTCGCCCTGGTCCATGATGGTGGTCAGGTGCAGGCCGTCCTTGCCGTCCATCAAAGTCTGCATGGCGGCAGTGCTGGCGGAGGACACGGCTGAGGTGGACGCGGTGGAACTCTTGTAAATGGAGAGCAGCACCGCGCGGTTGCCGCCCACCTTGGCGTAGCTGTCGTCGGCGTTGTCGGTGATCTCTACGTCCGCCACGTCGGACAGGCGCACATCGCCGATGCCGTCAATGCTGCACAGCACCATGCTTTTCAGTGTGTCGGCGCTGTCGAAGGTGTCGCCCACCTTTACAATGTAGCGGTTGTCATCGCCCTCGCCGCCCTCAATATACCCGGCGGGCATCGAGAAGTTCTGGGCGGAGATCAGCTGTTTCAACGTGTTCATGTTCAGCAGCTGGTCCAGGTTGGCGCTTTTCAGCGCTTCTTCGCGGGCAGAATCGTATTCTTCCTGCGCGGCGTCCAACTGCGCTTTGCCGGATTCCAGCTGGGTACGGCCGCTTTCCAGCTGGAACTCGCCCAGCTGCAGCTGGGCCTCGCTGCCGCTTAAAAGCAGCTGTACGGCCATATCGGCCAGGCTGGGGTCCACGGGGTTCTCTTCCAGATTTTCCAGCATCGTCTGCAGCTTGCCGCGCTGGTCGTTCAGCTGGGTCAGCATCGTCTGGGCCTTGGTCAGCTGGTCGTTCAGGCTGGAGATGGTGGATTGCAGCGTCTTGCGCAGTTCCTCGGTGCTGCTGTTCAGGCTGGACTCGGCGTCCTTGCGGGCGTTCAGCAACACGGTAGCGTTCTGCAAAGCGGTGTGGGTGGTGGACAGGGTGTTCACCATGTCGCTGTAGCCGGTCAGGGCATCGCGGTTGGCGGTGGCCGTGGTCAGCTGGGTCTGCAGGGCGGTCTGCTGGTCGCGCTTGGCCTGCAGCTCCTCGTCGGTGGCACCGCTGTTGATGTCGTTGGCGATTTCATTGTCCAACTGCTGAATTTGCAGCGTAAGCGCCGTGATCTGAATGTTCAGCGCGGCATTGGCCTGCTCGATGGTGGCATCGCCGGTCAGCGGCGCGGCAGCGGCCTGGATGGCGGCATCGGCGCGGTCGATGGAGGCGATCATGGCAGCCATCTTGTTAAGGTCGCTCTTGGCTTCTTCCAGATTGGCGGGCAGGGCGGCGGCGTTGTACTCGCTGTCGTACTGGGCCAGAATTTGCTTGCAGCTGGCAAACAGCGCGTCGTCGATGGGCAGGGTGACCTCCGGCAGGCTGGACGGATCGGTCTTCAGGCTGCCCAGCTGTTGGTTGGCCTTGTCCAGCTGGCCTTTCAGGTCGGCGATCTTCTGCTCCAGCGTGGGAATCTGGTCGTCCAATTGGGTAATGGCGTCCCGCAGCTGCTGGGTGATGTTGGATTTCTGGGTGTTCAGCTGGCTTTTGCCGCTGTCCAGCTGCGCTTGGGCGTCGTCCAGTTGGGCCAGACCTTCGTTGATCTTGGCGCGGTTCTCGTCCAGCTGGTCCTTGGCTTCGGCCAGCCGGTCACTGACTTTCACCAGCAGCTTGTCGTTCACCTCATCGATCTTGTCCTGATCGAGGGTGATCTGCACGGTCTGCTTCACCAGGCCGGTGGTGGAAACGCTGGCTACGCCGTCCACGCGCTCCAGTTGGGGCAAGATCGTGTCGTTGATGTAGTCGGACAGCTCGTAGATGTCCATGCCCTCGCAGTCCACAGCCACGTACTGGGTGGCCATCATATCGGGGCTGATCTCGATCAGCGTGGGAGTGCTGGCCATGTCGGGCAGGGTGTCGCCCAGCTGGTTCACGGCCGTGCTGGCCTTGACCATGGCGCTGTCCATGTCGGTATCTTCCTGGTATTCCAGAAAGATAAGGCTGTAGTTCTCGTTGCTTTGGCTGGTCACGTTTTTCACGCCGTTCAGCGTGGAAAGGCTGTTTTCCAGAGGCTGGGTCACGTCGGCCTCCACCTGTTCAGGGCTGGCGCCGGGGTAGGTGGTCATTACCAGCAGGTAGGGCAGGTTCATCGAGGGCAGCAGATCCGTTTGGATGCGCAGCAGGCTGACCACGCCCAGCACCAGCACCAGTATGACCGCCACCAGAATGGTGAAGGGCTTTTTGACACTGTATTTCGGCATAGGTTGAAAAGATCCTTTCTTGGGCTTACAAAAACCGACCGACCGGTCGGTCGGCAACGATGCCAGTATAGCACAAACGTTAGCCGTGTGCAACGGAGGAGAAAAAAATTCACATTTTGGGTGGCACTTGCAGGCCGATGGCGAGCATCGGCCCTTACAATACAGCAGCAGCTCTTGCCATAGGGGCGGATGCTTGCATCCGCCCGCTTTTATGCTATAATACCTTAGGCAATACCGCACAATTCTAAGTGCCGATACGGCGAGCGAGGTGCGGCAGCTGCTAAGCCAAAAGCACAGATAATACTTTGTGTCTTATCGAGCATTTTGGCAACGCAGATGCCGTGCCGCAGCTGCCGGAGCGGTGCTTAAGCCGCAAGGCGGGAATTGTGCGGTGTTGCCCTTATATAATAGACAAAGGAGAACCCCATGGTACGCGAACTGATGAAAGATACGGTATTCCTGGCCCAAAAAGCCCAGCCCGCCACGGCTGATGACATCCCCACGGCGGACGACCTGCTGGACACCCTGCGTGCCCACGCCGATGGCTGCGTAGGCATGGCTGCCAACATGATCGGCGTCAACAAAGCTATCATCGTGTTTGATGACGAGGGCACCCTGCGGGAGATGTTCAACCCCGAGATCGTCTACCGCAAGGGCCTCTATCTTACCGAGGAAGGCTGCCTCTCCCTGCAGGGCCAGCGCAAGACCAAGCGCCACAAAACCATCAAGGTGCAGTGGCAGGACCGCGAAATGCACACTCACATCAAAAACTTCATCGGCTGGACCGCCCAGATCATCCAGCACGAAGTCGACCACTGCAGCGGTATCATCATCTAAACCTCATACAATGCAACAAAGCCGAGCACGAAGCTACTCGGCTTTGTTATGTGCTGTTACGGCACAGAACCTGCGAAAAAGATAACAACCCGCCTATACAGCTTGAAAAAATATGTCGAAACTGTTGACAAAGAGCGGGATAGAGAGTTATACTGTCACAGCGGTTAGTCACAGCTAATGCAAGGAAAACCAGCTTCTGTCCTGGGGCTGGTGTTTCTTTAAAACATGAGTTAGCCAGAACTAACACGAATACTAACACAAATATAGAAAAGTGAGGAATGTAAGATGACAAAAAGAACGCGCGCACTTGCAGGGCTTACGGCTGGTGTTTTGGCAGTAAGCGCTATGGCTTTCGGCTTCTCGAAATGGAGCAGTAATGTCGACCTGAACGGCACGGTCTCCGCCAACGGTAAGTGGGAAGTGGCCGTTACCGCTGCCGATGCCAGCATCAGCAACACCGGCGCAGAGATGAAAAAAATCAATACCGAATCCAGCTATACGGTGGTGACTTACCCCGTTTATGTGGATTACAGGGCCAGCAGCGGCTACTACTCCTTCCGCATCGGTGACGACAAAGCCGCAGAGACAAAGATCAGCTATAACGATTTTATGACCAACTATGAAAAAAATACAGCGAAGTGGATCGGTGTCAGTAAATTCGACTCCGGAGCTAAGAGCGGCAACTATACTTTCATGCTGAATGTTGCTGGTGAGTATGAGAACATTGTGAAAAACTGGTGGAACCGTTCCAGTCTGGAAGCCGCCGATGGCGGTGCCAGCGATGGCAAGCAGATCGGCACGGCCATAGCTTGGCTCTATGATGGCCGTTCCACAAATACCCCAGCCAACGACAAAATCAAACTGACCTGGGACGCTGCCAACACCTACTTCGCAGAAAACCGTACTACGACTGCAACGGCACAAATCACCGATAACGCCGTTACTTACGCTCCGGTCACCTTCACACTGCCGGAAGCCTGGGCCAACTACAAAGTTACCGTTACCAACAACGGCACGGTGAACGCCAACCTGTTTGACTATAAGGTAGAGACCAGCCTGGGTGGCGATGCCAAGTTCGCCGATGTGTTCCAGGTCACCGCGCCGGAGTTCGGCAAAGATGAAGTCCTCGCTCCGGGTGAAAGCTGCACCTTTAACGTGGTTGTCAAGGCCAAGAACGGCACCGACAACTCTATCGAGAGCGACACCGGCAAATTCACCATCACCCTGAACTATGTCCAGGATGATGTCGAAGCTGCCCCCACTGTTGGCCACACCCACAGCAAAGCCTGATCTGTCGGATAACCAGGCAGGAAACCGGTCTGGACCCACGCCCCGGCCGGCTTCTTGCATAGTAAAGGATGTTCAATTGTGACAAAACGTACCCGTATCCTCACCTGGCTGGCGGCTGCGGCCCTAGCCATTGGGGCCACTGCGGTGGGCTTTTCCACCTGGCAGGCCAATGTCAACGTGGGCGGAACGGTCGTGGCTGGTGGCAGCTGGAACCTGAAGATCACCGCCATGGCCTGCGATTTGAGCAGCGATACTAGAGCCGAACTGCCGAACGGCGAGACTGTGCCCGGCCCCGCGGCCGATGTGCAAAATGCCACCCTCTCCGAGGACTGCCTTACCGGCCGGTTTGGCACGGTGTACTTCGGCCAGTCAAAAGCCTGGGCCAGCTATACGGTGGTCATCACCAACACCGGCAACGTAACGGCCAACCTGGCCAATTGGTCCCTGGAAACCAGCAACCTGCCCACCAACGTTTACAACGTGGAAAAGCCGGAATTCTCTGCTGGTGACACTCTGGCCCCCGGCGAAAGCTGCGTTGTGACTGTGGTAGTGGCTGTCAATGCTACGGCGGAACTGGACGGGGCTGAGGCTGTGCCCGGCAGCTTCAACATCAGCCTGCAATACACGCAGGACGAAGTCGAAACCGCCCCGGAAGCTGCCTATTACCACATCGGATAAGGTGGCGCTGATGAAAACAAACGCAAAAACGCTGGCCCTGACGGCGCTGCTGTTCTGCCTGCTGGCGGGGCTGCTCCCGCTGCACGCGGCAGCAGAATCCCCGCAGAAAGTCCGCGTTATAAATGCCAGCGTTACCGCCAGCGCCAACATGGAAGGACGGTACGCCGTGACCGTGCAGGATAGCGACACCATTACCGCTGATCTGGGCTGCTTTACGATGCCTGGCGCGTATGCTGAAATCACCGCCACGCTGCAAAACGATAACACCTTCCCGGTCACGCTGGTACAGGCACAAACGCAGGACACCGGCCTGCCGGATGTTTCGGTCAGTTTTCCGCCGCTGCAGCCGGGTGAAGAAGTCATCGCCCCCGGCGCCAGCTGCCGCTTTACAGTGGTGGTGGCTTGGGCGGAGGACTCCGCCGTGCAGTACGAGGCCCGACAAAGCAGCACTTTTGCCCTAAAGCTGCGTTACGAAGCTGACGACGAGACCGTGCACCCAGAGGTTACGACCTCCGCAACCCCCACCACCGCTGCAACGGAAAAATTTGCCCAGCCCCTGCAGCGCACCGGGACTGCCTGGCTGCCCCAGACGGGGGACACCCTGCCACTATCCACGCTGGCATCGCTGCTGGCCGCCAGCGGTTGTGTGCTGGTTGTGCTGCTGCATAAATACAGGAGTGACCACAATGCCCGCAAACATCAAACCGAATAAGTGCAGCCCGCTGCTCAGCTGGGATTGGCTGCTGCCTGCCACCGAGCCGGGCCTACACAGTGCCATGTTCTGGGCGGCGGTGTTTGGCGGTATCGGCCTGGCGGCGCAGGTCGTCGCCGGCTGCCTGAACGGCTGGCGCACCCAGACTGGCCAGTTGTTTGCCTTTGCGGCGGCGTTCCCGGCGGTGGTGTTTGCGGAATTCTTCCGCGCCATGCTCTGCGGGGCACTGCGGCAGTTCGGCAAATGGCCGGTTGGCTGCGCAGTGACTTTTGTGCTGACAGCAGTGGAGTGCCTGCCTCAGCTGCCGGGCCTGCCCGCCAGTTCACTGGCGTTTTGCCAAGACCTGCTGCAAATTGCCCTGCCTGCGCTGGCGACCTCGGCCGTTCTTACCGCGCTTACCATGGTGGGCGGTGTCCTGCCTGCCTGGCTGTACCGGCTGCTGGCGCTGCTGCCCCTGCTGTGGCCCAAAGTCCCGGCCGAAAACCGCTTTACCACAGTATTTCTTACCTTATTATTACCGCTGCTTTATCTCATCGCCTTGGATACGGATTGGAGCGCGGAACCCGCAACGGAAACTGGCAAAGATGCCCCTGCTCACCGCCAGTTGGTCGGTATGCTAGGGTTGGGGCTGCCATGCGCATTGCTTATCGCCTTTTTTGCAGGGCTGCTGCCGCTTTTTCCCACGGCCATCGCCACCGGCAGTATGGAGCCGGAAATCTCGGTGGGGGATATGGTCGTTGTCGCCGATTGGCAGTGGGATCTTGCCGAAGGGGATGTCATAGCCTACGCGCATGATGGCAAGACCATTGTGCACCGCATTACCGAGGTCGTCCAGCAGCCGGAGGGCACCGCCTACATCACCCAGGGCGATGCCAACAACGCACCGGATGCCGACCCCGTGCAGCCAAGCCAAATCGAGGGAAAGGTCGTGGCCCGCATCCCGGCCCTGGGCTGGGTCTCCCTGTGGTTCCACGGCAGCTAAGCCTGTAAATAATTGCATACGCTGCAACAAAGCCGAGCGCCCCGCCGCGCCCGGCTTTTTGCATGCCGCGAATATCCCTTTCGCCAAAAATTGACGATCCCCCGCCGCCGCGTATATAATAGTGCCAGATATTGTTACGGCATAAAATGCCTGCGGTTTCTGCTGAATATGCCGCTGGTCAAGGCGACCATCGCCAAGTTTACCCAACATTCGACAACTGTATAAAGCCATGGAAAATTGAACCATGCCCCACAGCGCCCCTGCGGCCGGAACTTACCGGCTGCGGGGGCGTTTTGTTGTGCTACAAAAATCCTGACAATTTCACAAAATCTGTTGTACGAGGGAAAAACACAAATATTTTCGTGAAATTTTCTTTGCGAAGCATGTCGAAAACAGTCGATACAACGCGACAAAAGTCGACACAAATCTTGAAAAAATCGCGGCATGTTATTAAAATAAAATAGACCACAATAAAAAATAGCAGCCCTGTAAAACCCCACAAACTGGTGGAAAAACAGGTGCCGCGTACCTATACATAGTGGCAAAAGGCAAACACCACCACATAGCAAAACCGATATGGAGGGACGGTTCGCATGAAGAAAAAGAGCACACAAAGGATCGCAGCATGGCTGTTGGCTGCCGGCATGATGGCCGGCACCTTTGCCCAGCCCATGGCCGTATATGCCGAGAGCACGGCATCCATCGCGGCCAGCGATAGCACAACAGGGGACAGCATCACCGCAGACGCGGATGTGGTTATTGCCACCCCCACGCCGGTGCCTGACACCGGCACGGATACGACTGCCACCCCGGTTCCTACGGCGGATTCCCAAACTCCGCAGGACCCGGCAAGCACAGCTGCGCCCGAAACCACCCCGGCCCCCGATGCCGCCGAGGACACGGCAGACGATGCCGCCGACACGGACGACACCACCGATACGACCACCACCGTCACCCCGGCAGACCTGCAAAGCTGCATCGCCCTGCTGGCGGCCTCGCAGCTCAGCCTGGACGCGGACAGTATCGAGCCCGATGTCCGCGAGGAGACCCTGGCCCTGTCGGACGAGATCACCGAGACCGAACCGTCCACCCTGCAGGCGGTGGTCAATGCGGCGGTGTATAAGGCCCCGGCAGACCAGACCGACATTAAGGTCGATGTGCCCGCCGGCAATTACACCGGCACGCTGGTCATTCCCGATGCAACCATCGTCGTCAAGGACGCCAGCGGCAACGAGACCAACATCAACTACACAAACAAAAACATCATCTTAAATATGACCGGCTCCACGCTGACAGTGCCCACCGATGCGGCTGTCGGCGTATCCGTGTTTGGCTCGCTCACCATTCGGGGCGGCACCATCAAGGCGGCCGACGGCTGCACTGCCACCCGCGGCGTGCAGGTACAGCTGGGCAGCGCCCTCACGCTGGATGGCACGACCATCAGCGACTTTACCTACGCAGGCCCCGGCGCGGGTGTGTACGTAAAAGGCACCGCCGCCGTGGATACCAACGGCCAGTTCGATGTTGCTCTGGGCGAAAATCAGGAACCGCTGCAGAACGCGGACAACACCTATCAGTTCAAAAAGCTCCAGCGTGAAAACGGCAACAGCATGGACACCAGCTTTACCATGAAGGGCGGCACCACCATCACCAGCTGCAAATCCGACGGCAACGGCGCGGCCCTGTACGTGCATAACGCAGCCCTGCTCACGCTGGAAAGTGCCAACTTTACCAACAACAACGCGGGCGGCTTTGGCGGTGCGGTCTACCTGGGTACCGGTGTACAGACCACCATTGGCGATGGCGTGACCTTTACGGGCAACCATGCCGCCAAGGACGGCGGTGCGCTGTACCTGGCCAACCAGTACACCCTGCATGTCAAGGCAGACAACATCCTGGTGCAGGTGCCGGTTACGTTCAACGGCGGCACCTTTACCGATAACAGCACCGATACCTACGGCGGTGCGCTGGCCTTTGACCCCGCCTTTGACGGCATTGCCGACAACACCATCGAGAACGTGACCTTTGGCCAGGCCGAGACCACCACCTCCGATGACGAGAACGCCGAGGAAGAAACCACCCTGCACGGCAACTATGCGGCCCTGCGCGGCGGCGCGATTGCCTTTAACAGCAATATCAAGGAAAACACGCTGCTAAAATGCACCTTTACGGGCAACACGGCCCTGCGCTACGCGGGCGCAGTGTACTACCCCAACACCTACGGCAAAACTACCGAGTTCAACCCTGTTTACACAGTGGACGGCTGCACTTTTGACCGGAACTCTGCCACCTATGATGTAAAAAATGGCGACGATGCCGGCGGCGGCGCGATTCTGATGCAGGTCAACCCCACTGACACGCCCAACACTGTGCAGGTGGCCAGCCTGTACGTGAAGAACAGCACCTTTACCGGCAACACCGCCACCGGCTGTGGCGGCGCTATCTCCACCCGGCGGGAGGCTAACCGTGGCAATGCCCGCATTTATCTGAACATGCCGCCCCGCTGTGCTGCGTGACCGGCCAATACACGCGCCGATCACGCGCTGCGGCTGGCGCAGAAAGTAATAGCGCAGGATTTCTTCCCGCGTCTGCTCCGGCAAAACAGAGATCGCGTCGGCAAGGGCGGCGTTGCAGAGCAGGACGGTCTGACCGCAGACGGTAAATGGGTATTCCTCGTCCGGCTCCGACGCGGCAAACTGGACAAACTTCTCGTTCATCAGATAGTCAAGGGAAACTTGCCGTTCCCATTGCCGTTTAAGCTTCAAAATCTTGTCCAAGGCGGCACAGCGGATAACAGTCTTGCAAAAGGCGTTGTACCTGCGCTGGATATATTCTTGATAGGCTATCTGGTCGGTCATGGAAATTCCCCTTTCTGAATAATAGTGCGGGGCGGTGGCACTTCTTGCTGTCGCCCCTTGATTGCCTACCAGCAAAGGCGGGCGGGGCTGTCAACGGCTGCGCATATGCGCCGTTCATCTTGACCGTTGACTGGCTCGGCTGGGTTTGCTATTTACCCGACAAACTTGAATTTATTTTAAGCTATCACGTTTTACCTTCTTAAGCCTTACTATCATTACCATAGGAATTTCTTTGTTGGTTTTAAAACATTCTTCATAAAATCCATCAATGACAAATCCAGCTCTAAAACAAAGGTTAAAAATATCTTGTATGGAACGATGATAATAAATCTGCTCCTCCGGTTGCCCTTCAATCGCTATACCATAGTAACTGTGCGGTGTCATATATTTTTCAGTCAACGTGATAAAACAAGGGTGTTGCGTTGCAAAGACAAAAATTCCGCTTTCCTCCAACAGTTCATAAACAGCCATAAGAAGTGGTTCAATATCCGTAATATCCATAATTGCCATATTAGAAACTGCTTTCGTAAAGGCTCGATTTCTTTTTAATTCTAATATACTTTCTCTATTGGTCGCATCCGCTACACAAAATTCAATTTGTTTTGCATATTGTGATTGCCGTCTTTTAGCCAATTCTATCATTTTTTTGCTGTAATCAAAAGCGACAATCGAAGCGCCTCTTTGTGCAAGATACGAAGAATAATTTCCATTGCCACACGCAATATCCAAAATGTAATCCGCAGGATTAGGAGATAGAAGTTCCGTTACTTTGGGACGCACTACCTCTCTGTGAAATTCATTAGATTTGTCACCCATTGCATTATCCCAAAATTGTGCGTTTTTCTCCCAGATTTTTTTACTTTCCTCTGTTCCCATGTTCTCTCCCACTCCCAAAATTTGCCTTTTTGCTTCCATTAAATCTTCCTTACTATATTCCATTGTTACCCTCCATAACTTCTGATTGTTGCCGTCTTGACTATTATGTATCTTTTCTTTCCAAAATGGTATAGGCTTTTATTTTTATAATGCTGCAAAACTTTTCTTCTGTAAGGTATTCAAAGGATATTTCCCTTTGCCGCCGCTATTGGAAAGCCAAAAGCAGCGGCTTTTTTACGCGATATGACCGAAAAGTCTAGAAAGCAGGATATGTCATCATTTGTCATTTCTTCTCAATGTAATAACTGCATGGCATATCAAGCCAAATACAAGAGAAAAACAGCCACCGCCAAATAGTGATGCTCCCCACCCTGCACCCGACATTGTCATAAAACCGCCAACAAAGAAAATACCAATGCCAAGAAATATCCCGACACCATAAAAAAGTCCAATTGCCATATCATACTTATTAAATTGTCGTTTCTCTTTTTTTTCACATGTTTCCATTTTTGTTATTACCTCCTTCGCAAAATCGTCCATGTGGACTCCAAAAAGAAAACAAATTTTTTTCAACGTATTTAAATCGGGTTCATTAACATCTCTCTCCCAATTCGATAGCGCCTGCCGGGTAACATTCAATTCCCCAGCCAGTTCTTCCTGTGTCATTCCCGATTGTGTTCGCAGATGACGTATTTGCTTTCCTGTTGTAATATCCGTCTGTTTCTGGTTCAAAATGGTTCCTCCTCTCTGATGCTGATTTTATCAATGATATTTCGCAATAGCCAGCAATGAACGCTTGCATTGCGCAAGACGTTACATTATCTTCTGAAACATATGCCGGATCTTGTCTAAACGGCTGTTCGGGCGGCGTGGCTGAAATACAGGCTCGCCGGAAGTTTCCTGATACCCTTTTAATTCTGTAATGCAGACACTTCTTCCATTTGTATAAAAATTCAGATCATTCCTATATTCACCGATACAACGGGCAGGGATTTCACCCTTAAAAATAACTTCATCTTTTTCAAGTCTGGTTGATTCAATGATTGCGCAATACTTTGGTGCATCATTATAAGCCCGTGAAAGATATTCCTGCGGTGCAAAAAGGGTAAAGGAAAGGTATGGTTCCAACAGTTGTGTCCCTGCTTTTTTCAATGCCTGCTCCAACACGACAGGCGCAAGAAAACGAAAATCAGCGGGGGTGCTGACCGGGCTGTAATAAACTCCATAATCAAAACAAATTTGGCAGTCTGTCACTCCCCAGCCATATAAGCCCTGCTCCATTCCATAACGCACACCCTCCATGACGGCATTTTGAAAACTTTGGTTTAAATAGCCGAGAGATACCTCGCTTTTATATTGTGTTCCGCTTCCAACAGGAAGCGGTGTTACAGTCAAACCAATAGATGCCCAAAACGGATTCGGCGGCACTTCAATATGAATCGTGCAGCTCGCTTTTTTTTGCGGTCTTTCCAGATAAATAACCGAAGGCTCTTTCATAGCCACGCCCACATGATATTTTTCTTCTAATAGCGAACAAATAACTTCTAACTGTACTTTTCCCAAAAAAGATAACATAATCTCATGGGTAACAGTATCAATGTCAAAATGCAAAAGAGGGTCTGTATCAGCAATCTCTGCGAGGGCATTTAACAGGGCTTCCCTTTGCTCCGGCTTTTGCGGCTCTACCGTTGTCCGAAGTAATGGCATGGGATTATCAATCCGTGTTTTGTGAGGCAGGAGTTTTTCATTTCCCAGGATATCGTTCAGTTTCAAAGTATCATCAGCTAAAATAACAATTTCTCCCGGACAGGCATGGTCAGCCGGGACGATTTCACCATTTGACGGAATACACATTTCTGTAATCTTTATTTTTTCCTTTTTTGACAGCAGCAGGGTATCCCGTAAATGGAGCGTCCCATGATACAGGCGTAAATAAGAAAGCCGTTTTTTCCGCTCTGTATACTCAACCTTAAAAACATATCCACATAATTCAGACTGAATATCGTCCGTTTCTGTAATGAAAGTTTCTATAATCGCTTCAATCAGTTTTTCTGTTCCTAAATTGTCTTTTGCACTCCCATGATAAACAGGAAACAAAGAGCAGCATCTGGTTCTTTTGCACTTTTCATATTGTAATTCCTGTATATCCAAAGAATCCTCTGCAACATATCGTTCTAATAGTTCATCGCTTCCGGAAATAATCATATCCCATTTGTCTAAATCAGAAATATCGGTCATGGTTATCTTTGGCGACAGGGAAACCTCCTGCATGACAATCATATCACTGGTAAGTTTATCTTTAATGCTTTGGTAAACACACTGCAGGTCGATCCCATTTTGGTCTATCTTATTTATAAAGATAATTGTCGGAATGTCCATTTTCTGAAGCGCATGGAATAATATACGGGTTTGTGCCTGTACGCCGTCTTTTGCTGAAATGACTAAAACAGCTCCGTCAAGGACAGATAAAGAGCGGTATGCTTCGGTTAAAAAATCCATATGACCGGGAGTGTCCACGATATTGATTTTATAATCATTCCAATAAAAAGAAGTAACCGCTGTCTGAATGGTAATTCCCCGTTGCCGTTCCAAAATCATAGTGTCTGTTCTTGTGGTCCCTTTATCCACGTTTCCCTGTTCCGCAATCGCTCCACTGGTGTATAGCAGACTTTCTGTCAATGTAGTTTTTCCTGCGTCTACATGGGCCAGAATGCCGATATTGATTATTTTCATGTGATTGTCCTCCCTTTACAGCCCCAAAGGGCATAAAAATCCCCAGCAGTAAAATACTTTTACCACTGGGGATTCTAATTTGCGGACATACACATATACAGCATACACCTATTTGTGATTGCTGTTTTTTGAATATGTCAAAATTGATAAGGCAAAAGTATTCTTAAATTGGGTACAAAAAACCAAGCCCCCACAAAAGGGACTATCATAATCCTTTGTTCCCACTATTTGATTATAGTTTTATTTA
>OGYU01000308.1_pt1 | contig 41063 bp, 36 predicted proteins | sample 1576581 | NCBI WGS metagenome assembly OGYU01 (sample SAMEA3541547, study PRJEB24748) | human gut metagenome | biome: human gut; feature: human-associated habitat; material: faeces | place: China | collected 2012 | reverse complement strand
ACTATTTTAAGTATTTTATACCGTTTTTGGAACTGTAAAGCATAACAAGTGCCCTTTTAGAACAGATTTCTCCTTCTGCCTTATTGCTTGACCTTGCCTCTGCCCCTGGTGGCTTTAACCTCGAAGAAGCAAAAGCAATGGGGCGAAATGCGCATCTGCTCTTAGGACTCCCTGGAAAATGCGCACCGCTTTCCTCTGCCGAAAAAATGATGTCTTTCATTTTTCAGCGCATTAAAATTTCATCCTAAATAAAAAAGGAGAGGTTCTTTCTTATGTCATTATCTGGAAAAAAAATAGGCATTGCCTTTACCGGTTCTTTTTGCACCTACGCCCGAATTTTTGAAGCACTTGAAGCACTCCAAAAAGAGGGAGCTGTCATACAGACCATTTTTTCTGACTCTGCACAAAGTATCGACAGCCGTTTTGGAACGGCTGAAAGTTTCTTAAAAAGAGCAGAAGAAATTACAGGTATCCCTCCAATTCTTACCATCAAAGATGCCGAACCAATCGGTCCCAAAAGCCTGCTTGACCTGCTTGTCATCTTTCCATGCACCGGAAATACGCTTGCAAAACTTGCAAACGGAATCACCGACACTCCGGTTTTAATGGCAGCAAAAGCCCATCTTAGAAATGATAAACCACTCTTATTATCCGTCTCCACAAACGATGCCCTTGGTTTGAATATGAAAAATATCGGGCTTTTAATTAACGCAAAAAATATTTTCTTTATTCCATTTGGACAGGACAATCCAATTAAAAAACCAACTTCTCTGATTTCACATCCAGAACTTCTGCTTCCATCTATTGAATCAGCCTTGAACAAACAGCAGATTCAGCCTTTAATCAAAGCCTGGTAATCAACTCACCTCTTATAGAATTGGAAAGGAGTATCTCTATGTGTGGAATTGCCGGATTTTGTAATCCAAGAAACGATTTTATGCAATCTCAAAACAAATGGATTTCTATTCTTGAAGCCATGAACCGCACCCTTAAACGACGTGGCCCAGATGATGAGGGAACGTATCTTTCCTCTCACTGTGGTCTCTCTCATGTGCGACTTGAAATTATTGACTTATTAACCGGGCATCAGCCTATGATAAAACAATGCGCCTCCGGAAATTATTCGATTGTCTTTAATGGCGAAATTTATAACATGAAACCTTTACGGGAAGAATTAAAAAAAGCTGGAACTGTTTTTATCACTAACAGTGACACCGAAGTAATTTTAAATGGTTTTATGCTTTATCGGGAAGACTTTATCAAAAAATTAAACGGTATCTTTGCAATTGCAATTTATCATGCAGAAGAAAAACGACTCTGGCTTTTCCGCGACCGTATAGGGATTAAACCGTTATTTTTTACGATAACGGATAATACGCTTGTTTTTGCATCAGAAATCAAAGGACTCTTTATCTATCCGGGAATTAATCCTGTCGTTGATAAAAACGGTCTTTGCGAAATCTTTGCCCTTGGTCCTGCACGTACTTGTGGAAACGGTGTTTTTCAAAATATCTTTGAACTGCTTCCAGGTGAATTTTTAACTTTTTCCATAGACGGATTAAACAGACAGTTTTATTGGAAATTAGAAAGCCGTCTACACGAAGATTCTTTTTTGGAAACCATCGAAAAAACGGCATGGCTGATTGAAGATTCTGTAAAAATGCAAATGCTTTCTGACATTCCAATCTGTACTTTTTTATCCGGCGGCTTGGACAGTAGTCTGGTTACTGCTATTTGCGCAAAAGAATTGCAAAAACAGAACCGCCGATTAAATACGTTTTCTTTTGACTTTAAAGATAATGCGAAATATTTTCAGTCCAACTCTTTTCAACCAAGTCAGGATACTCCCTGGGCGAAAAAAACGAGCCAATATCTTAATACCGCTCATCACCTTTTAGAATGTGATAACACAGCCCAGTTTGAGTGTCTGTTCCGTGCTGTAGATGCTGCCGACCTGCCATGTATGGCGGATGTGGAATCTTCTCTGTTATATTTTTGTTCCAAAGTAACCGCCTATAATAAAGTCACGTTAACCGGAGAATGTGCGGACGAAATTTTCGGCGGTTATCCATGGTTTCATCAGGAAAAAGCATTTCGTACTCCTGCTTTCCCGTGGTCCTCTGATTTTGCTCCTCGAAAACTTCTCTTGTCCGCTGATGTTCTTGCCACACTTCCAATAGAAGAATACTCTGCCTCTGCTTATGAAGCAACCATTGCTGAGACTCCACGCCTTTTATCGGATTCCCCAACAGAAAAACGCAGACGAGAAATTTCTTATCTCAATCTGCGCTGGTTTATGATGACACTTTTAAATCGTATGGACCGCACCAGTATGTATTCCGGCTTAGAAGCGCGCGTTCCGCTTGCTGATTACCGCATTGTCGAATATGTTTTTAATGTTCCATGGTCCATGAAATGTCCCAATGGAATCGTGAAAGGTCTGCTTCGATATGCCGGTTCTGAATTTCTTCCCGAAGAAATTTTGTGGCGGAAAAAAAGCCCTTATCCGAAAACTTATGACCCTGCTTATGAAACCCTCCTCGCTGACCGTCTAAAAGAAGTGCTTGCTTCTCCAAATGCACCAATCCGTACCTTACTGGATACAAAAAAAGTTCATCAATTTTTAGAAACACCATCTGATTATACCAGACCATGGTATGGTCAGCTCATGGCCGGACCGCAGATGCTTGCTTATCTTTTGCAGGTTAATTACTGGCTGGAGCACTATAAGATTAAACTGGTGTGAACAAAAACACTTTACCCTATCCGTATTTTCCTAACAGGACTCTTGTTTTACTTCACAGACTGTCAGACAGTCGTCCTTTACCCTGAAGCGGATTTCCATTCCTGCAAACGGGAATCCATAAATCCGCTCGGGGTCTTGTTGATAAGCCGGTCTGGGATCTTGTTCTAATACTGCATAAAGCGCCGGTCTTTTTTCTTCTGGCACAAGTCTTTCTAACTCTTCTGGAATATCAACCTTTATCCTGTCATTTTGATGCACACTTGCAAAACTGCCTTCTGCTTCTGGATGACAATCCGAATACGGAATATAAGGTTTGATATCAAAAATTGGTGTTCCATTCATCAAATCTGCACCCTTTACATAAAGAATCGGTCTTTCTTTTTCATCAAATTCTATCTTCTCTAACCGAACACAGGATAATCCCATTCCATTTGGACGAAATGGAGAGCGGGTTGAAAATACTCCTTTTCTCGTATTTCCGCCTAATTTCGGTGGTCTGACCGTCAAGGAATAGTTTTCCCTTCTATTTTCGGAAAATCCCCAGATAAGCCAGATATGAGAAAATTCTTCGAGTCCTTTTACAGCTTCTTTCGTGCCATATTCCGGTTCAAATAAAATCTTTCCTTCCAATTCTTCGACCAGACCGCTCTGTCTGGGAATTCCAAACTTGGAAGAAAAATCCGTAACAATGTGTGCAATTGCCTGAATTTCATACTGTTCTTTCATCTTATCTCCCCTCCTCGTCCAGCTTTCCAAATGCACCATTCGGTATTTCCGGATAATGTTTCAATAATTCTTCCACTGCCATTCTATACTCTTTAAGATTTTGGCAACGTTTGATTCTGGTGTTCCAGATGTCCATCTTTGGAAATGAATACCGAAGATAGCACCAGATTTCCTTTAATTTAAACAAGGCTTTCTCTTCATTGACTGCATTTTCGGTGAAATCCTGATAAAGATGCTCCAAAAATGCCCCCCAAACTTCAAGTGACGGCAATTCTTGTCCATGAATTACGGAAAGCAGACCTGGATTTGCAAGTACACCTCTTCCGAGCATCACGCCATCTATTTTCGGAAATCGCTTTACCACGTCTTCATAATCCTCTTTGGTAAAAATATCTCCATTATAGATTAACGGTTTTTCATTCTTTTGATATACACCTGCAAACGCATCGAATCGTGGACTCCCTTTATAATAATCAGTCTGAACTCTCGGATGAACAATTAATTCCTCATAAGGATAATTAGAAAAAAGTTCAAATAGTTCATCTATCTCTTCCTCATGATAACGACCAAGCCTTGTCTTAATTGAAATTTCGATTGGACATTTATCAAAAATCTCATCTAAAAACTGCTTTAATTTTTCTTTCTTTTCTAAAAATCCCGAACCTCTTCCACCATTTACCACCGGTCTTGACGGACAGCCCAGATTTAAATTCACTTCTTGGTATCCATATTCCATTAGTCCTTTTACGGTTCTTAAAAAATCTTCGCTCTGATTCGTCAATATCTGTGGAACAAGATACAAATTTTGATTATTTTCCGGAAGAATATCCCGTTTTTCTCTATAATTAAACAGACGCCCCTTATTTGGCTTTGCAGAAATAAAAGGCGCAAAATATTTATCCATCGGAAAGAAAAATGCATGATAGGCATTTCTGTAAATCGCTTCTGTGACCTCCTCTAACGGAGCCATATAATACTTCATTTTTTTAGTTTCCTCTCACTTTTCTCTTCAAGTCGAACGCAGACATTATAGCAGAGCTGTCCGAAAAAGTATAGTTTCTGCTCTTCTTTTTCTATTATTTAAAATTTTTTCAAAAAATGCTTGCTTTTTTATTATTTTTATGCTATTATGAATCTCGGTTGTAACACTAACAACAATTAAATATTTGGCTCCATGGTCAAGCGGTTAAGACACCGCCCTTTCACGGCGGTAACAGGGGTTCAAATCCCCTTGGAGTCACTAAGGCGCCATAGCCAAGTGGTAAGGCAAAGGTCTGCAACACCTCTATCACCAGTTCGAATCTGGTTGTCGCCTCTAGTAACATCAGAAATCAAAAGTTTCTGATGTTTTTTATGTTCTAACTAAATAGAAGTGTAAAAAAACCGTAAATATTGAAATAAATAACTTTATTGTTAATTATTTATTTGGTATTATTATTATAAAAATAGGAATTAATAAGACCAAAGATGTGAGGATAAACATATGAGAAAAAAGACATCGCAGTTAAAAAATTATATTGTGGCAACTGGTGTTTTCATTATTGCGGTGGTAATTGGCATTTTAGTATTTTTTGCCGGAGTACAGCATTCTGTGGAGAAAAATTCACAGAGAACAATGATGAATAATGTAAAACGTCAGAGTGAACATTTGAGCTCTATTTTAGCAATTCATTATCAGTATTTGAATGGGTTGGCAAAAGAAATGGGGCAGGATGAGGAGCTGATTACTCAGGAGCATTTGGATAAGTTGATCAATATTTATGAATCAACAGATCTGGAGCGGACGGCATTGATTGAACCGGATGGAACGGCATATTATGACAATGGTGTTGTAAAAAATGTTTCTCACAGACGGTATTTCAAAGAAGCAATTAATGGACAGCAGACCTTAAGTGATCCGCTGGAGAGTAGTGTTGATCAGGAAACAAGAGTGGTTCTTGGGGTGCCGGTATATGATAAAAATCAGCAGATAATCGGTATTTTAGGCGGTTCTTACAATGTAACAATGTTAAGTCATATGCTGTTTGATGATCTGTTTGATGGTGAAGGCGATACATTGATCGTTAATCATACGGGAAAAATTATTACCTATGAAGATGGAAATGGTAATAAAAAACAGATTGAATATGGTGATAATTTATTTACATATTACACAGAGAAAAATAAAAATCAGGAAGATACACTGGCACAGGTGCAGGATGATTTTATTGCAAGTGAATCTGGTTTTATTCGCTTAGGTTTGGATAATACAAGTGCACAGGACTACTATATGACTTATATGCCAATCGGAATGAATGACTGGATGCTTTGTTATATTGTTCCGGTCAAAGCAGCGCAGAAATCCTATGCTTTTATTCAGGAATATGAAATGATCTTCATGTTGGTATTTTGCGTGTTAGTAGGTATTTTAGTTATTTATATTGCACGTAAAAATAATCGGGAAAAGGTAAAATTACTGGCAGTAGCACAGCGTGATGCTCTGACGGGATTGTATAACAAAGACTACACACAGAAATTTATCGAACGAACCTTACAGCAGGAATCTGGACAGCATGGTTTTGTGATTCTGGATGTAGATTATTTTAAGAGCGTGAATGACAGTTACGGTCATCTTGTAGGTGACAAAGTCTTAAGTATGCTTGGAAAATTTTTGCAGGGCCAGTTCCGGGAAGATGATATTGTAGGACGTATCGGTGGCGATGAGTTTGTCATTTTAATGCGCAATATTTCTGATCGGGACAAGGCAGAGCAGAGAATTCATAATCTGTTGAAGAATCTTCCGGAAATGAAGATTGAGGAAATGGATAACCGCAGTATTACGATCAGTGTTGGTGTGGCATTGGCACCGGATAACGGAAATACGTTTATTGAGCTGTATCGACATGCGGATCAGGCACTGTATGAGACAAAGAGAGGCGGTCGAAACGGTTATTCTATTTACAATCCGAATTGGACGGAGAATACGACAGAGGAATAAAAATTTTCTAAGAAAAATATATGTGAAGATGGAGAGTATCTTACTATAAATGGTTTATGGAAAATCATTATAGTAAGTGGTCAGCGTGGCGTATTTGAGTGTGATGATATTTTGAATAATACAAAAAGTGAGATTGCGATTCCTGCTATCAAAAAGTAATATATAATTAAAAAATATGTTGATCTATTAGTAGGATAGAAAACAGAGATATTTTTGGGATTTTGAAAAGCAGGAGTGTGATTTTGAAGTGAGTGCAATAAGAAAAATTTGTGGAAAATTGAACATTGTATGCTACCTGTTACTGCTATTTCAGGTCTGGCATGTATGTCAGTATGGCGGCAGACGGCTCAGTGTGATCATTATCGGAGCAATCGGAGCGGCTTTGATCTGTAGTATCATCATATGGAGCGTGCTGACTGCTTATTTGAAGAAAAATGGAAGTCTGACACAGGAAAGAGGATTTTCTTTCTGGATCTCACTGTTAATCATTCTGATCGGAAGCGGCTGTGCTGTCGGAGGTGTGATTTATTCTGCGATTCCGGGACATGGACGGCTGGCAGAAAAGCTGCAGGAAAAGCAGACGGTTCAGTATGTTTCTTATGATCATGATAATTTTTTCAACAATGGTGTGCAGGGATTGCTGGATGATATTGGCAAGAAGATTGATCTGCCGAAGGAATTATACGTTGCCGGTGATGGCGTAAAAATTATTTTTAATGAACGTGGAACCGTGCAGAAGGTGAATACCTTTTTATATGGAAGAGATAAGAATGACAAAGACAGAACATTTCTGATTTCTTATGACGCAACCAAGAGTGACAAAATCAGAGTTGATCTGGATGGCTATACCAGTGGATCTTATGATTCTGATCATTTGTTGCAACCGATGATCCGTATTTTGAGTTTTGCAGATTGTCAGAAATATGTCAGTCGGTGGCAGAAAGCAATTAATGCGACATCGGGAAAAACTGTGACCTATGGCGTGTTATATTATGGTGTTCGTTCCTTTACAACCAGTGATGGATTGGAGTATCTGCCGGGAGATGTGGATGGTGACAGTGTCGTCAGTGGAGAGACAGATTTTTCTGCATTGGATGCAGGCGGAGAGATGAGCGGGTACGAAGTGTCTCTCTATATTCCGGGAATGGAGGATACGATCACACCGGTGCGTTATATGATGGAGCCTCAGTATACACCATTGAGTGAACTGTCGGAGGAACATGAGGCAGAACAGTCGCTGGAGGCGCAGTTGTCGGATGGATGGCACGTGGATCAGAATAATGGTTCTGTGGAATTTTATGTGGAAAAAAATCTGGGCTGGCGATTGGAAATCGTCGATGCGGCTGCAGGCAGCAGGTTTTATGATCTGAATCAGACGACAGATGGCGGTAAAACATGGACAAAAATAAATGAAGATCCGTTTGATGGGACAATGGGTGTGGCAGAAGGTCTGGAGTTTTTCGACAGTCAGTTTGGATTTGCGGGACTGGCAGGCGCTTCCGGGGCACATTCGCAGATTTATGTGACTTACAACGGTGGTGCGACTTTTGAGCCGGTGACATTGCCGCTGGATTCGGCAACGGAGTTATCTCCATATGCATCGGAACTGCATTTTTCCGCAAGCGACTATCAGTATATGATGATGCCGGAAAAAGATGGTGACACGTATAAAATTAAGCTGATCAATCAGGTGGGCGAGCAGGAAGGAATCTGTTTTACGACTGAGGATCAGGGAAAAACGTGGACGTTTGCAGGAGCTTTTTCTGACTATGGTAATGATGGGGAATAAAAATTTTTCAAAATTCATTTAGCTATCATAATTCTCTGCTATGATGGGAGCATCAAAAGTTGACGGAAAGATTTATGGTGAAAACAGTAAATTTTACGGGCTTAAAATGTTCGAAAAACGCATGGGGGGAAATATGATGAACGACACGTTAGTACAAAGTTTTTTATCGGTGGCAGCAGAAGGCAGTTTTTGTAAAGCGGCAGAGAAAATTTATATTTCTCAGCCAAATTTGAGCAGAAACATCGCGCGTCTGGAAAAAGAACTGAATGTGCAGCTTTTTGACAGAAGTGGAAAACATATTGCGCTGACAGAGGCGGGACGGATTTATCAGAATGTATTTCAGAAAGTGGAACAGTGCATGGCAGATGCAAAAGAGCGGGTAGAGCGTCTGGAAGCACTGGAAATGGGCATGATCCGCATCGGTTATGTCAACGGATGGAATATCGGAAGTTATATTCAACCGATTTTAAAAAAACTGCGTCTGGAATATCCGGGAGTTAAGGTGTCTCTGGAAGCTTATAATCTTCAGGAGCTGTCTGCACGTTTTCAGATGGGTCAGCTGGATCTGATCATTACATTAGAAGAACGTGCGGCTAAGATTTATGATGCACAAACATTTGTGATCGATACGGCACCGGAAGTGATCTTGTTTTCGAATACGCTGTTTCGGAATAAAAAGAAGAACTGGAAGCCGGAGGATTTTCGGAAGGAAACATTTTTTGTGCTGGCAGATGACCGGGAAGATATGCAGGCGGAGTATATCCGGACAATTGGAAGTAAGTATGGATTTGTGCCGAATTTCTGCAGCGTAAACAGTATGGAATCGATTCTGATGAATGTGGAAAATGGTCTTGGGGTGACTGTCTGCAATTCATGGGTGAGAAATGTGTATACACAGGGATTTCAGTGCTGTCCGTTGGAACATTCCGTACAGATCGCGGCGGCATGGAAACAACCGGAGGAGCAGTCGGTACTCAATATTTTGCTGGCTATGATGACAGGAGAAGCATCTACAAGTTGCAAAATTATCGCATAAAAGTTATGATACAAAGTATCATGGGGGTGGGACAATGGCGAAAATTTTAGTGGTGGATGATGAATTATCGATCCGTATGGGAATCCGGGAATTTGCAGAATATCAGGGATATGAAGTAGAGGAAGCTGCCAACGGAAAAGAAGCGGTGGAACGTTGCCGGCAGAAGGATTTTGACGTCATTATCATGGATATTATGATGCCGGAGATGGACGGATACGAAGCATATAAAAAAATCCGGGAGATCAAAGATATTCCTGCGCTGATGCTTTCCGCAAAAGGAGAGGAATATGATAAGCTACAGGGATTTGAACTTGGAATTGATGATTACGTGGTGAAACCATTTTCGATTCGTGAACTGATGGCGCGGATCGGTGTGATCTTGCAGCGGAATCAGAAAAATAAAAAGAAAACAGAGACGGAAGGCACATATCAGGAAGTAGAAAAATACGAATTTGAGGGACTTTCTGTCAATGTGTCTGCGCGGGAAGTTTTTGTGGATGGTGTGCGTGTGGAACTACGCCCCAAGGAGTATGATCTGCTGTTTTTCCTGGTGAGAAACAGAGGCATTGTTTTTTCTAGAGACGCGTTACTGGAAAAAGTGTGGGGATTTGATTTCATGGGAGATGACCGGACGGTGGATGCACACATCAAGATGCTGCGGCATGCCTTAGGGGAACATCGCACCTACATTGTAACATACAGAGGGGCAGGGTATAAATTTGAAGCTGATCAGAAAGAAACATAAGATGATGTTTGGTCTGTGGGTTGGATTTATGGGACTTGCAGGCGCAATGGCGATCATGTTCTGGATGGTGTTACATTTTTCGGTACAGGGAAAATACAAGGAACAGGCGGAAAATGACCTGAAGGCGGCGGCACAGTCTATCTGGGATATGTACGATCAGGAAGATTTTGAGGCAAATATCGCTTTTTTGGCGAAGACGAATGATTATTTTGTTCAGATCGTATCGGAAAAAGATATGCAGGTGTTGCTGTCGGTAAACAATCAGGGAGAAAATGCGGCGCCGCAGCAGGATGATATTGTAGATGAGACGCTGTTTCAGCGGTTGGATGAGTCGGATGGAATCTGTCAGTATTATGTAAAAGATGATGTCAGGACATCGAATTGGGTGGTTCAGGCAGTGGTGCTGGCAAATATTGACGGCGCCAGAGAAGTGCTGGTGGTGAGCAAATCACTGGCAGATGTGGATGCACTGATGCGGCTTCTGACCAGTCGGTATTTGCTGGTGACAGTGACGGTGCTGATTCTGGCATCGATTCTGTCTATCTGTCTGGCAATACATTTTTCACGACCATTTCAGCATCTGAATAAGAGTGCACAACAGATGGCAGCAGGTGATTATAAAACTGTGTTTGTCCGGGAAGGTCCGGTGGAAGCCAGACAGCTTGCAGATACACTGGAACAGGCGGAACAGGAATTTAACAAAACGGAATCCCTGCGACGGGATTTTGTGGCAAATGTCAGTCATGATATGAAAACACCATTAACAGTAATTCGCATGTATGCGGAAATGCTGGAAGCCTTTTCCGGGGAAATTCCGGAGAAAAGGGAAGAACATGTGCGGATGATTCTGGATGAGACGGATCGACTGACAAACTTTATCAGTGATACTTTGGATCTGGCAAAATTGCAGTCCGGAACGATGGAAATGGAAGAAACGGTATTTTCGATTCGCGGCGTGGCAGAGGAAGTGTTATCCAGTGTCTGTGCAAACCGACCGGAGTTTCATTTTAAACTGGAATGCATGGAGGATGTGCAGGTGCAGGCGGATCGTCGTCTGATCTACCGGGTGATCTACAATTTTGCTTCCAATGCGGTAAAATATTCCGGAGATAAAACGGAGGCACGAATTCTGATCCGGCGGTATCAGGGCAGCGTCCGGGTGGAAGTCATTGATTATGGAATCGGAATCGAACCGGACAAACTTCCGTATATCTGGAACCGGTTTTATCAGGTAAAACCGAATGAACGGGAAAAATGCGGCATGGGTGTGGGCTTGAATATTGCAAGTGAGATCCTGAAACTGCATCATGCGCCGTTTGGTGCGGAGAGCACGCCGAATAAAGGAACCTGTTTCTGGTTTATGCTGGAGGCGTACGATGAAAAATAGAGTGTGGCAGGCAATTGTTGTGATCGTGTTTCTGGTGGTATTATCACGTACCGCCCTGCAGCGCGATCTGCAGGCAAGTGCCTTTGAAGAAAAAATTAATCAGTCTCTGGAAAACGGGTATCTGCCGGTGGTGGTTCTGTCTCAGGAGAGCGGAGAGTACCGTTCTCTGGGAAAATCTGCCTTGTGGGCAGCAGAATATGCGGCAGATAAAGTGAATGAAAATGGCGGCGTGAATGGCTGTAAGGTCCAGATCATTTCGGAAAATACCAATTCAGAGAAAAGTAAAGCGCTGAGTCTTTTTCAGGGTGCAAGCCGGGCTTCTTTTCTGGTTCTTGGACCAATGGATGCGCCGGAGACCGCGTATATTGCAAAAAATGTGGAGCGTAATCAGACTATTAATATTGCGGCATATTCTTTTGCGGAATCCAGAAATACCATGGCACCGCATGGAATCTCTTATATGAGCGATTCGGAGGCAGGCGATCTGGAGGAAGTGCGGGTATGGTCACAGGCAAATCCGGATATCAAAAATGTGGTGCTTTTTACCATGTCGGAGGATGAGTCTCAGGAAAATACGACGGAACTTTTGCAGGATCGTCTGGAGGATATGGGACTGCATCTTTTGAAGATCGTGGATATCAGGCAGGGAGCCAGTGATAAGGATTATGCCTATTATGCCATTCAGGCATTGAATCAGGGGGCGGACGGATATATTTTTCTGGTGCGTGGCAAGGAAACCGGAAATATTCTGTTGAAACTCAGAAGTCATGGAGTGGAGGAAGGTCGGCAGATTTCTACTTCTTTTTCCGCGTATGGCAGTGAATTGTTTGATGTGGCAGGAAATATGCTGGATGGCATTTCTATCTGGAATAAATTTGATCCGGTTTATCAGGGAAAAGACTGGCAGCAATTGCTGCAGGATTATCGGATCGCCCGTCATGGAACGGAGCAGGTGTCGAATCCGGTGGCAGATTATTATGATTCGGTAATGGCGATCTGTCAGTGTTATGAGGAGTTTGGCATTACCAGTGAGAATTATAAGGAGTTTATTGGCAATCAGGAAGTGGTTGACTGGTTTTATAATTCCAAGCAGTTGAAAGGTATTCAGAGCTCTTACCAGTGGCAGGAGGGACAGAAAGTGACGGATTACCAGTTTTTCGTGTTTGATGGGAAGACGCCGGTGAACCGGAGCAGCAGGTAGTAATCGTGTAGATTTGTAGAAAAATATGCTGTTTCCCTGTGAGCGTGATGATTTCAAGAAAATGTTCTGCATGTGAGGAATGTACAGAAATGTTGTATATCAAAATTGATATGATTTAATAAAATTTTTAGTATTTGATTATAGAATTTTTATATTTTATAATAAGTATAGTCATAAAAATACTCAGACAAAGGAGGAGAATGAGAAATGGCTGCATTAGGTATTATAGGCATTATTGTTGGTGTCGCTGTTTTGATCTACGGCGCATACAAAGGAATCAGCACAATTATTCTTGCACCGTTATGTGCACTGCTGATCGCGTTGTTCAACGGAATGAACCTGTTGACAACATTTACAGACACTATGCTGCCAAGCGTATGTAACTATGTTACAGCAATGCTTGGTCCGGTATTGATGGGATGTGTTATCGCTGCATTATATAACGCAAGTGGTGCTGCATTATCCATCGCAAACGCATTATATGATTTATTCACAATCAAAGCAAGAAAACAGGCTGCCGCAGGTCAGCAGGTTGTTATGAAACCGATTCTTGCTATCCTTACAATTTATGTAATCGGTACTGTACTTGCTTACAGTGGAATGAACCCGGTTGTATTGATGTTCATTTTATTCCCGATCGCTATGGACTTATTTGAAAAAGCAAAAATGCCAAGAGCAATGGGACCTGGTGTTGTATTAGGAGCACTTGCAACCGCTGCATGTTCCATGCCGGGTACAACTTCCGATCAGAACGTTATCGCTGTTCAGATGCTTGGTACATCTCCGATGGCAGCAGCTGTGCCTGGATTTATCGGCGGTGCCGTTGTCCTGATCATGAACATCGTTATGATGAATGTTATCTCTAAAAAAGAGATTGCAAAAGGACATGTATATGATGCTGCACCAAACGCACCAAAACGCCCGGAAGGACAGAAGACTCCACATTGGGTAATGTCTATTATCCCAATCGCTGTTACACTGATCTGCTTCAATGGTCTTGGATGGAATATTTTGGTAAGTATGATGCTCAATATCATTCTTTCCCTGATTTTCTTCTTCCCATACTATGGAAAATTCTCAGGTCTGAAAGAACTGATCAAACCGGTTGGAGAGCAGGCAACTATGCTGGTTCTTCAGGTTGGTTTGCTTGGAGCTATCGGTGGTGTCGTAGCAGCATCTCCGGCTTTCCCGGTACTGACAAACGGATTGTTACATATGGGTGGTCCTGCATTATTCAAAGTGGTACTTGCAATTGCATTACTGACAGGTGCTTCCGGATCTGGTCCTGCCGGTCTGTCCGCAACCTTACCGTACATGTCTGAGACATTTGCAAGCATGGGTATCAATATGAGTGCTCTGCACCGTGTATCGGTATTTGCTTCCCAGACACTGGATACTTTACCGACAAACCCTGGATATATCATTACAACAGGTATTGCAGAAGTTGAGATCAAAGATTCTTACAAATATGTATTTATCACAACTGTATTAAATACAACAATTACTGCTCTGGTTGTTGCATTGATCCTGACAATTTTCCCAGGTCTTGCATAAACAGCATAAGTACATAATAAAAAACTGATTACTGGAAATGGAGATTTCTCCATATCAGGTAATAAAACCCCTTCCAAACAGGAAGAAGCAAAATAAGTGCCGCATGGTTTTCCTTTAATAGAAAGCCACGCGGCATTTTTATGGTTTACAGGTTGAACGGACATTTAATAATCTGTAAAATACAATTAGAAAAACGGAAATATGCTGTAACGAAAGTGGGAAAACGGCTATTAATAGATAGAACAACAAAAATACAGGTTGTTTAAGTAAGTTTTTTTAATGCTGGTTGAAACGGTTAAGATATGGAGTGTATTTAAGAAACAAAATAACGTTGGCGGAAAGGAGGGGAAACGCAGGTGCAGGATATGGATGCTGTATACCGTCAGCATGCGCAGACGGTGTTTAAATATCTGATGTCATTGACGCATGATGCGGATCTGGCGGAAGAACTGACGCAGGAAACGTTTTATCAGGCGGTACGAAGTATTGACCGTTTTGATGAAAGCTGCAAGATCACAACGTGGCTGTGCGCCATTGCGAAAAATCAGTATTTTGCTTATGCGAAAAAACATGCGCGGCTGCAGGTTGATCCGGATGTGGATCTGATGTCTGACGGAGTGGGCGTGACAGGAAATACCGTGTCGGCGGAGCAGGAAGTGCTGCAGCAGATTGGGCAGGTGGAGTTATTGAAAAAACTGCATGCGTTTCCAGAGCCGGGCAGGGAAGTGTTGTATCTGAGGATGTTTGGAAATCTGTCTTTTCGGGAGATCGGTGAGGTTATGGGAAAAACGGAGAACTGGGCGCGGGTGACTTTTTTCCGGGCGCGCACAAATCTTAAGCATCAATTAGAAATGGATGAAACGTAAGTGTGAGAGAAGGTTGAATGGATGCAGGCAGAAATGTAAGTGTGTTTTTTGATAGAAATAATGACAGGAAGATAAGAAAAGTGGAAATAAAGATGTTTTGGAAGGGAGATGAAATGGCATGAAAAATGATCTGACGTGTGAAGTTGTGCAGGATCTGCTTCCGTCTTATGTGGATGGACTGACAAGTGATGTGAGTAATCAGGCGGTGGAACAACATTTGAAAACATGCGAAAGCTGCCGAAAATTATATCGTGAGATGCAAGAACCAATGAATGGAGAGAATGTGTCTGATATAAATGAGGGGCAGAAGGCTGATTCCAAGAATTTATCAGAAATAGATTATCTGAAAAAGATTCGAAGCAAAAACCGGATGCGGATTTTGGCAGCAGTTCTGATTTTCGCAATTGCGGTTGGTGTGGGACTTTGGAGTAAAGTGTATGTCATTGGGCAGAAGGTAGAGCAGGCGGAGTTCGTGCAGGCAGATGTGGTCGTTGAGGATCATAACGTGTCCGTGCAAGGGTTACTGCTTGATACAACAAAAGGTGTATCAGATGTGGCGTTTCAGGAGAAGGATGGCATTGTGACGGTATCTTTGCGGGAAACCAGAAAGTCATCGTTTCATACCAATGAGTTTCAGGTGGATTATCAGAGTTCTGAAGACGTAAAACAGGTTGTTTTGGAAAATCGGATTTTGTGGGATGATGGAGTGTCGATTGACGGAACTGTTTCAGATTTGTACCAGAGCAGAAATCCATATGTGGGAGATACTTCTGCGGATGGACGGTCTGTGCAGGCTGCCAGAGCGGTACTTGGAATCAATGATGGTGCGTTACTTTCTTATGGCACACAGTTGCAGACTTCTAAGGAACCTTATGGATGGACGTTTTTGAATGTGCAGATTTCTTCATCTGACAATGTGGAACGGCTGCAGCAGGAGATGAAACAGCTTGGTTGTCTGCTGATCGCGGTGACGGATAATCTGGGTTATGTCAGCTTTGAGTATAGTGTGGATGGAGCAGAAAATTCGGATGGAAGTACGACATTGACGGTAACGGAAGCGGATGCAGATGCGATGGCAGGACAGTCGGTGAAGGCGATGGCGCAGACACCGGCGGGATTGCAGGAATTGGTGGAATTGATAAAGTAAACTGGCAGTAAATATTTTGAATAAATACACTGGCATATGTTGATTCAGGATAGTGTGAAAAATCTCATATGCAATGGATTTGAATTTACTAAAAGTAAAAATGGGTATAAAAATACACGTGAATTGACTTATTGCAATCAGTCCACGTGTATTTTTGGTATTAGTCTGAAGTTAAAAGTATTTATACTATATGTATTTAGAAAGTATCTTTCTCTTCCTCATATAAGGCAGGCAGAATTGCTGCCAGGTTTGTGAACTCTTTGATGTTGTGAGCGAATAATCCCTGTGGTACAAATGGTGGGATGGATACGCCTTCCGGAATTGCTTTTACAACATTTACGTCTTCATCCATGCGGTATCCGATCCAGAAACGGGACTCAAATAATACACCGTTTTTGTATGGATGCCACTTGTGCGTCATGACAGCTGCACAGCTGCTTTTTCCAACTGCACAGACCATAGATTCACAGTTTTCTGTACCAAGGATGCTCTCATCATAGCCAAGATCTTCCGGTCTCTTGAAGCAAAGCTGTAAGAACTCCGGTCCTGGTCCAACATCCTCCATGATGTAGTGATCAACGCCCCATGTTTTCTGGTTCATTGGTACGTTCGGATCTACAACGTAAGATGCCGGATATGCTCTTGCAAAATAGTGATCTTCCGGATCCCAGATTTTGTAACGCAGGTCAGATCCTACGGAATGCCATGGGAACCACCAGTCAAGCATTTCGCCTGTAACGCCCGGCATGTAAGTGGTATTACATACAAGACCTGTTCCGTTAGCAGCAACACCGTAACCGATGTTTGCATATTCATCAGCTTCCCCTTTTAAGAATTTATTTCTCTCCTCAAATGGAATACATTTTTCCGGGACGATCGGTCCACCCTGTAAAATAGCGATTTTCTCAGCTGGTACAGGAGCTAAATCCTGCTCAAAATATTTGTAGTAAGAAAGTTTTTTCTCTTCTTCGGAAACTCCAACTTTAACGCCTGGTTTGCTCATGTTAAAATCCTCCTCCTTATATAAAATGCTTCGTTTTGTGATGGTTTTATTGTAACTGATAATAAGATAAAAAGACACTATTTAATTAGATATAGATATAACTTTTATGTTATACTATTTTTAGTTTACCTGTTCTGTATATGTAAATGATGATCATATTGTTATGAAGTAGCATTCGCATATATAGGGACAAAGGAAGTGCTGTTTTATCTCAGTCGAGAAGACTCCCACTTCTGCAAGTGGTGAGTAATAACAAGTCTTTCTCAGTGGGAGTACAATCTCCGACTGAGATAAACGCTCCGCGGGGGCGCACATTGTCTGGGAGACAATGGTTTTGCGCCGACCGGAACGAAGTGTAGATGTGCAGTGATTCTGAGAAGAATATGTCAGCTTTCGCTGACCAGAATCACGCACCAAGTCTCACGTGCGTTCGACTTGAATCTAAAAGGAGAAGCACATGACCACAAAAACATTAGAATATTTTCTGGTAGTAGTAAAACATTTGAATATTTCAAAGGCGGCGAAGGAGCTTTTTATCAGTCAACCGGCACTGAGCAAACAGATCAGCCAGCTTGAGGCGGAACTGGGTGTCAGTCTGTTTGACCGGACAAAACATTCTCTGAAACTAACGTATGCGGGGGAAGTATTGCTGTCAGAGACAAATGAACTGTTTAACAAGCGGGAGGAACTTTTGCAGCGGGTGCGGGCAGCAGGAAATGTATCGGAAAATGATCTTCATTTGTGCCACATGCCGGGGGCATTGAATTATCATGTGGCAGACGTGTTGGCGCAGTTTCAGAGCCGGTATCCGGAAATTGATCTGAAGCTGACCGGAAGTCTGCCAAGTCAGATTTTTTCTGACTTATTAAATGGAAAAATTGATGCGGGAATCATTCTGGCAACGACGACCACCTGTCCGGAACCTTTGCAAATGCAGACGTTGCATGAAGCACAGCTTTCACTGGCAGTTCCGAAGGGACATAAATATGCGGATTATGAACAGATTTCTTTCCATGATATTTCCAACGAAACACTTTTGTATCTGAGTGAGCAGGAAGCACCGGTACAGCATGCGTTGCTGCCATTTTTCCTACATGGAAGTCATCGAGATTATCACAACAGAATCGAATATCTGCCAAATATGGAAACGGTTGTATCGCTGGTGCGGGCGAATCGCGGAGTGGCGTTTATCGCGCGGGATTACTGTGCCGCATCGTTGGAAAACCTGATTTTGATACCGATCGCCGATGCAATGCCGATTTCTTTAAACCTGGTGTATAACCCAAAACATATATCCGGGCAGTTGAAGAAATTGCAGAAAATGATGGGGGATTTGTCATGACAATTACGAAAAATATGCTTCTGTATTTTATCCGGGATATGGGAATCACCATTTTAGGGGAAACAAAGACGGAACAGCAATTTGCAGGAATCAAACACTGGATTCCGGAACGGGAAGATCTGAGCGATGAGTATTTGTATTTATGTGATGGCGCGCATATTCCGGAGAAAACGCAGATATTATCGCAAACGGTATGTATGCTGGTGATTTTTTCACAAAAGGAAGCCGGTCAGAAAAATCAGGAGCAGCGAAAAAAATGGAGACAGTTTCATAATAATCTGATCTGTATCGAGACGGAAAAATCAGTGCCGGAAGTCATGAATGCACTGGTGGAAATTTTTTACCGCCTGGTTGAATGGGACAAAAATATGCACATTGCGGCGCTGGAAGGAAAGGACGTGCAGGAGCTGATCGATATCAGTGAGCCGGTTCTGGAATATCCGATGATCGTATTTGATGCAAGTTTCGATGTGCTGGCATATACAAAGCATTGCGAATCTCATTACAAGACCTTTTGGGAAACCGTGCAGCAGGGATATACGGATGCACATACCATGGAGCAGCTGAAGAAAAAGCAGATTTTTTCCCAGATACGGGAAGGAGAAATGTTGATCGCGCCGTCAGCGGAAAACGCTGGCACGAATATTTATCTGCAGTTTTTCAGCGGACAGACGCTGCTTGGCTATACCTCTTTTTTCTGTGGGGATCATTCACCGGAAGATGGATATCTGGATCTGGTCCGCATGTTTATGAAAAATATGTCTTTTTATTTGCAGCGCAATTATGAAAATCAGAGACATGGTCGGATGATGTATGAGACATTTCTGGCAAACCTGCTTGGAACGGCAGAAATTCCAGAGGACCGTATCACGGAGCAGGTAAATATGATCGACGGACTGGAAGAAACCGGCTATTTTGCTCTGGGAATTCTTGATTTTTCCAATCAGGAAAATGTGCCGCTGAAGTTTCTGGCGCGTCTGTTGGAGCGGCAGTCCTGGGAGATCAAACCGTTTTTGTATGAGAAACATATTTGTCTGCTGAAATACAGCAAAGTACCGTTGCATCAGGAAGTGTTTTTCAATGAAAAGGAGCTTGGGATTCTGCGGCAGCTTCTGGAGCAGTATCAGTACCGCATCGGGATCAGCAATATTTTTAATGAGTTAAGGTGTCTGCGGGATGCGTACACACAGGCGGTGTTTACTTTGTCATGGAATGAGAATGTTTTGCAGAAAACAAAGGAGCAGGTGATCTATCAGTATAAGGATGTGGTGATGTATCATCTGTTTTCAAGGATGGAAGATGAAATGAATCCGAGGGCGATGCAGTCGGAGTTTTATCGTGAGGTGGCAAAGTATGATCGGGAGCATCATAGTGCATATGGAAAAACGGTGTTGTGTTATCTAAAAAATGACTGCAGTGCAACACGCACATCAGCAGAACTTGGAATTCACCGAAATACAGTGCGGAATGTGATTCAGTCGGTGGAAGAAAACTATGGCATTTCGCTGGATGACGCGGAGGAAAAGATGCGGTATATTTTGTCGATGCAGATAGAACAATACCTTAGCTGAGTGCAAAATGCACAATTGTATTCTTGAAAATACATATGATTTATGCCAGATGAAAGGTCAAATAGAAAAGCGTTATTGATAAAATCTCCTTAATAGGTGTTCGAAAAAAGAGCAACAGGTGAAGGAGGTTTTATTTTTATGAGGTTAAAAACAGATCTGGTAATCATGGGAAGTGGTATGGCAGGAATTTCTGCAGCAGATGCAGCCCTTGCCCGTGGAAAAAAAGTAATGGTATTTGAGAAGAAACCGTATCAGGGTGGAGCAGTTTCCAACTGTCCGATCGCATACTTAAGTATTCGAAATGACAAAGATTTTCAGAATACAGCATTTCATTTATTGTATGAGTATTCTAACTACAACGCAAATCCATCCGTGATCCGTCAGTATGTAAACAATTCCTGGAGAACAAAAGAGTATATTGAGCGTCTTGGAATTAAGATGATCCAGACACAGAAACTGGAGCTTGAGGATATCGGAAATCCGAAATATGCAGATGGATTTCCGCCGGCGATCATGGCACATGGTGATTTTTATCTGGTTCCTGGTCGTGGAAAAGGACACGGCGGTGCGCTGATCTGTTTGAATGCCATGAAAGATATCATTAAACGTGGCGGACAGTATATGCTCAACACACCGATCACAGATATTCTGGTGGACGAGAACGGAAAAGTAAATGGCGTAAAAGCTGTAAATAATGAGACAAAAGAAGAAATCGAAGTGGAATGTGAAGCAGTCATCATTGCCAGCGGCGGAATTATGGAAGACCGTGAGATGATGAAGAAATATACCGGATTTACATTTACTGATTATAACTGTTCCGGTGACGGAAATGTGCTGTTTAACTGCTATCCGAACTCCGGTCAAACCGGTGACGGACAGAAGCTTGCATGGAAACTTGGCGGCGCACAGAGCGCGATCGCTGTATCCGGACACAATCTGGTTCCTGGACCGGGCATCGTGGCAAGTTCTCCGTGGATCGTATACAACGAGACACGTACCATTCAGGAGCAGCCGTATCTCTGGGTAAACAAAAACGGCGAGCGTTTCATTGATGAAAGTATTTCCAACAACCATATGGCGATCAGCACCGGTATCGCTAATCAGCCAAACGGTGAGAGCTATATCGTATTTGATGAGGATACCCGTCGTCATCTGGAAGAAGATGGTGTGGACTACATGTATTTCATTTTCCCGGTAGAAAAACTGACGGATATTCCGGGACAGTTTAAGACACTGATCAACGAAAAAGGCAACAAACACGTATTTATGACAGATACGATCGAGGAGCTGTGTGCACAGTCTGGCATCGATCAGGCAGGCTTAGAGGAAACACTGGATCGCTACAACGGATATTGTGATAATGGCGAGGATGAAGAGTTCGGAAAAGATGCAAAATATCTCCGCCCGGTACGCAAAGGTCCGTTCTATGCAATGCGTGTTTTCTGTGCAGGTTATGACACCATTGGCGGTATCAAAGTAAACGGAAAAATGCAGGTTATCCGCGAAGACGGAAAAGTAATTCCGGGACTTTACGCAGCCGGTGACAATATGATGAGCGAATTTTACGGAAACCCGCCGACAGGTGGAAGTGCAGGTGCTTATTTTGCAATGCCGTTTGGTTTTGCTGCAGGAGACAGTGCTTGTGATTATCTGGAGAAAAATGCATAATTGAACAGCAGATGAGTTGTGAAAACGGCATTTTAAAAGTTTTGGTATATTTTGAAAAATAAAGTTGGAGGAACGGAAAATGAAAGTTGAAATAAAAGAATATTGTGTTCGGTGCGGTATTTGCGTAGGTCTGTATCCAGAGTTGTTTGCACATAATTTTGACAAAGATTGTATTGATGTGAAATACGATGAACTTCCGGCAGAACTGGAAGAAACTGCGAAAAATGCGGCACGTGATTGTGCGGTGACAGCGATTTATTTGAAAAAATAAATCATATGCTAGGGTGGCAAATTAAACAAAAATGATGTTATTTCAGGAGTTGAAAAATCAGGTTTTTGACTCCTGATTTTTGATATAGCCAGAAAATACAAGGGATGTAGCAGAAAGATGGGGTTTATGCAATTTGTACAGAAAAAATTTTGTGATAAAAACGGGCATTGATGGTGAAAGAAAGGCATTATATACTGGCTACACTTTATAAATGTCATGACGAATGCATTCTCAGAAATGAATAAAAGAAAAATAACAAAATTGACAATATGGTATATGTGCCATATAATATAGGGGAATACATATGACAAAATTTGAAGTTATTGCATATGAAACAGAGGACGGAGATAATCCTGTAGAAAAATTTTTAGATAAGCTTAATCCAAAAATGAGAGCTAAGATATGTCAAGAAGACACAAAAAACACCTGTAGCAGAAATACAATTAGCAAAAGCGCGACGAGAAGACTATATGGAAAGGATGAAGAAGGTATGAAAACATTAAATGAAATGTTGGAAAAACAGATGAATGATGAAAACTTTCGAAAAGAATATGAAGAAATGCAACCGGAGTTTGATGTAATTAGAGCAATTGTAGATGCACGTACTTCTCAAAATTTAACACAAAAGGAATTAGCAGAACGTACAGGGATTGATCAGGCAGATATTAGCAAACTGGAAAATGGAACAAGAAATCCATCTGTTAACTTGTTAAAAAGATTAGCAGAAGGAATGGGGATGGTGTTAAAGATTGAATTTGTACCAAAACAGAAAGCATGATGTTTTGGAAAGACGAATCAAAAATAATAAAATAAAATCTGCCTCCCCCGAAAAAGAATGAGAAAAGATAAGGGGGAGGCAGAGCAGGAGTAAAGATGCCTTTTGTAATAGGGATAGGATGAAGTCCTATTTAGTTGTGCAAAATAAGGCATCTTTTTTGTTTTATATATATCTAACAATGATATATAACATAGAAACAGTAATAACGATCAATGTTGCCGGAATGGAGTACTTACAATACTGTTTCCAGGAAATATGATGACCGTTTTTGGATGCAACGGCAATGCCGACGACATTCGCAGAAGCACCAATCGGAGTTGCGCTGCCACCGATGTCAGTGCCAAGGGCAAGTGTCCATGCAAGGACGGACAGATCTGCACCGGAAGTTGCAGCAAGGCTTTTGATGATCGGGATCATCGTAGCCGAAAATGGGATATTATCAATGATCGCGCTTGCTACAGCGGAGATCCAGATAATAATAATTACAATAAAGGTGATATTTCCGCCACTGATCGTATGAATAAAGGTTGCGATCAGTTCGAGAATACCGGTTTCTTCCAGACCGCCAACGACCACAAATAAGCCGGTGAAAAATACAAGTGTCGGATAATCAACACGCCGCAGGATTGCTTTACTTTTCTTACCTGCTGTGATGCAGGTAGCAGCCGCGGCGATGATGCCGATGGTGGAAACCGTCAAACCGGTCTGCCCATGTGTTACCAGCAGAATCACGGCACAGAGAAAAATAACTGTGCTGATGATAAATGCACGTTTATTTGTGATGGCACTCTGCGGTGTCGGCATTTTTTCGATTTTTTCTTCGGAAAGATTTCGTTTACCAAGTTTTATACGAAAACACATGTAAAAGAAGAAAATCATCAATACCAGGCAGATGATTGCGATCACGCCGGTGTTGGTCAGGAAATCGGTAAAAGTATAATGCAGAGCCGTTCCGATAATGATATTTGGCGGATCGCCGCACATCGTGGAAGAACCACCAAGGTTCGAACAGAAGATTTCTGCGATAATGACCGGAATCGGATCAAACTGCAATAGTTTACTTTGGGTAATTGTGATTGCCGCAAGGAATAAAATTACGGTAATGCTGTCAATAAACATGGACAGGACAAAGGCAAGGATCATAAACATGATAAAAATCTTTGTCGTGTTGTATCTGACTGCTTTGGCAATGGTCAGGCAGAGCCAGGAGAAAAATCCGGAAAGTGCCATTCCTTCCACCATGATCATCATACCAGCGATGAAAATGATGGTCTGCCAGTTGATTCCTTTTGTGCTTTCTGTCGCTTCTGCCCCCGCGCGCCAGAAATCAACAGATGTAAAAGTTTGAAAGTTCAGGGTGTCCCAGAGTGCAGTTGCACTGTGCATACAGACACCAAAGACGAGAATGATAGTCGCGATGCTGCAGATGGTCGTGGCTATGTGCCGTGGGATTTTTTCCGTGATGATCAATGCAAACATGATCAGGAAAATAATAACGGCTGTGATTTGTGCTGCCATAAATACCTCCTCAAATTTTGTGTATACGGTAGTAAGCCAGAACCGTCCCAATCACGTTCTGAATATACCATATACTACATATGTAAAAAGCCCCTGCTATCATTATGTCTTAAAAGAACTGACAAGTCAAATAGAAGTCAGACATATTTCTATAACGCAAATTCCATGCCAGTTTTTTGCTCATTTCCATTTTCCTGTCGAATCAAATAAATATTTTTAAATTATTTTGGTCATTTGTTTCGTATGAAAATCCTGTTGAATGGCTTATCAGATAGAGTTTTATCACTAAGATATTATGTCTGTTTACAAAGAAAAGATGCTGACTGTGAAAAATTTTGTATGTTGGCCAGCGCATTCGATGAAGAAGATTTTTACAAAATATATGTCAAAAATAATTTACTTTTGTTTACATAAATGCTCCGCGAGGGCGCACATTGTCTGGGAGACAATGGTTTTGCGCCGACCGGAACGGAGTGTAGAGTGCAGTGATTCTGAAAAGAAGATGTCAGCTTGCGCTGACCAGAATCACGCACCAAGTCTCACGTGCGTTCGACTTGAATTTACAGACGAAGGATTAGAAAAGCTGTGTTTTTGATGGAGGGTGTGTATGGAAAAAATAGCATATATTGTACCAAATAAAAAATGGATTACAGAGGTGCGCAGTTGAAGTATGTCATGCAATTGCATGACGCGCATCTCGCAACAAGAATGCCGGAGCATTCTTGAATAAGAGCGATGGAAGGAGTTACTTGAATACATTTTTGCAAATCTAGTTTTTTGACTCTCTATACTGGATTGGAGTCATATGGTATTTCTTTTTAAAGGTGCGGCTAAAGTGTTCGACGTTTGGGTAGCCGATGGAGGCCGCGATGTTTTCTGCTGTCATGTTTCCGTTTTTTAACAGGGTGCATGCTTTTTTCATGCGGATGTTTGTGACGTGTTCGCCGAAGGTTACGCCGGATTTTTCACGGATGTATTTGCTGATGTATGGCTCTGTCAGGTGAAATTCCTGTGACATATCTGCTAATGTCACGTTCTGGTAATGGTTCTGAATGTAGTTCAGCATTTTTGTCAGGCGGACGTCTTCGCAGGCGTTGCCTTTTTGTATGGTGAGCATTTTGTTGACGCTGACGCACAGGGCCTGAATGGAGGCTTTGATGATGTCTTCGTCGATGCCCGCACCCCAGTAAGTCGTGTTGTCTTTTTTGATGCAGACATAGGCAATCGCCTTGGATGAAGTTGTCTGGGTTAAGGCATGTTCTTCGTAGTTCATCAAGGTGTAATCAATGTTGAAGAACTGTTTTACTGCGTTGCTGACTGCGTCCAGACGGCCGTTTCCGTTTGCGTCGATGACTGTCTCTTTTTCACCGTTTAAAATGGTGACTTCTGCCATGATGCCATCCGCTAACTGTTTGAAATGGCTTTCGGTAATGCGGAAGTAATTCATGGAGTGAAGGTACTGCTCCTCAAATATTTCATATACGTTCTGCGGGGACAGTTCCTGATGCATTTCGTCGGATACCTGTTTAATGGCATAACCCACGTCTTCACGCATTGCTTCTGGAAGAACAACGCCAAAGTTCTGTTTTAAAATGTAGCTGATACCGCCTTTGCCGGACTGACTGTTGATGCGGATCACGTCACCGTCATAGGTGCGTCCGATATCTTTCGGATCGATGGGCAGATATGGCACGGTCCATTTGTCAGTTTTGTGTTCCTCACGCCAGGTCATTCCTTTGGAAATTGCATCCTGATGAGAACCGGAAAATGCGGTAAATACCAGATCGCCGGCGTATGGCTGACGTTCATGCACTTTCATTCCGGTGTAAGTTTCATAACCTGCGCGGATTGCTGATATGTCGGAAAAATCAAGTTCCGGATCGATACCATGGGAAAACAGGTTCATCGCCATGGTGACGATATCCATGTTTCCGGTGCGCTCACCGTTTCCAAATAATGTACCTTCGATGCGGTCTGCGCCTGCCAGAACACCGAGTTCCGCGTCGGCAACAGCACAGCCGCGGTCGTTATGTGGATGCAGGGATAATAAAACGGCATCTCTGTATTTTAAATGTTTGTGAATGTATTCAATCTGTGTGGCAAACACATGCGGCATGGAATTTTCCACGGTAGCCGGAATGTTGATAATGGCTTTATGATCCGGTGTCGGTTGCCAGATATCAAGTACCGCATTGCAGATTTCGACTGCGTAATCGACTTCGGTTCCGGTGCAGCTTTCCGGGCTGTACTGCAGATAAATGTTTCCATTTTGTTTGTCAGCAAGTTCTTTTACCATGATGGCGCCATCTACAGCGGTTTTTATGATTTCTTCTTTGCTCTTATGAAAAACCTGTTCTCTCTGCGCCACAGAAGTGGAAAGATACAGGTGAACGATGACATTCTGAGCGCCTTCAATGGCTTCGAAAGTTTTTCTGATAATATGTTCTCTTGCCTGGGTAAGCACCTGAATGGTGACATCTTCCGGGATCATATCCTGCTCAATTAATGTTCTGACAAAATCATATTCAGTTTCGGAAGCTGCGGGAAATCCGACTTCAATTTGTTTGAATCCGATTTTTACAAGCATTTGGAAAAACTGAATTTTTTCTTCCAGACTCATCGGCTCTACTAACGCCTGGTTTCCATCTCTTAAATCTACGGAACACCAGATTGGTGCTTTAGTCAAATATTCTTTTTTCACCCAGTCATACGTACATTCTGGTGGCATAAAATAAGCTCTTTCATAGTTTTCGTAATGTTTCATAGTCTTCTGTTCCTCCTTATCTGTTAGCTATCATGTAATAATTCGTTTCATATAAAAAAGGCTCTCATCCCTACAACCATGTAATAGTTGTAGAGACGAAAGCCATTCTTCCGCGGTACCACTCTACTTCGTATCAAATACGCACTCATCAGCACTGTCATGCTGTCCTCCTGTAACGGTGAGATTCCGTCAGTTCCTACTATAATTACATTTTTAACTCATACTCATATGTTTTACCTCAATTCAGACTGTGTTGATTAAATCTGTAGTCTTTTAAAAGTTCGAATTGAATTGACAAATAAAAGAATGTAATCTTGTTCAAAACCGCTGCTCAAAGGCGAGTTCACTGTATTTCTTTTATTGCCTCACACCAACCGGCAACTCTCTGAAAAAAGTAGGACAGTTACTATTCCTTGTCTTCGCATTTCATGTTTCAGAGTATAACATAATGTTTATAGTAGCAGAATGATTTATTTTAATCAATATTATTGATTTATTTTAAAGGAACGGATATGCTGCTTGGCAACTGGTTGCAGACCGCAGCGCGAAATTTCCCAATGGCATTGTTCTGGCAGTTGTTCTACGCAGGTCCATTTGTAAGATTCGTTTTTCGTAAAGTATGCAAATTTACCGAAAAAAGAAGTAAAAAAGTGCACGAAAGAGAAATAATCTGTTAAATGGAAAATTGTCAATCGTGATTTTGCTGAAAAATTGTTTTCATCTAAAAACAATTTGGGAAATTTTGCCGATTGCAAAATCTGGAAGTTGTATTAATATATGTACAAGAAAAGATCAACGGAGGTTAATGAGTTTTGAAAGAGCAACCGCACGGTCTTTTATTTTCTTCAAAATAATGGTAGTACCAATTATGAGAAAGCAGTATCATTTACAAATTGAATGCAAGTCGTAAGGCGATTACGTTCATGAGTAAGTAGCAAAAGTGGATTGCGAATGTTCGCTTTACCAACTGTAATAATTGGAAAACATTTTTCAGGAGAAAACAAAAAATAGAAGAAAGAGAAAAGAAGGAGGTGACCGCTACGAACGGACTGGTAGATGAGTTGATCGACCAATTGAGTGTCAAGACAGTGTTCACGATACCCATTTTTGGTGGAATCAAAATCGCAGAATCAGTTGTCGTTATGTGGATCATTATGGCAGTCGTCATAGTGGCATCGATTTTCCTGACGCGGAACTTAAGCGTGGAGAATCCGGGAAAGAGACAGTTGTTTCTGGAAGTGTGTATCGGAAAATTCTATGGATTTTTCGAAGGGTTGCTCGGAGAGGAAGGAAAAGGTTATATTCCTTATCTGATGAGCGTCGGTCTGTTTATCGGTATTGCAAATGTAATTGGCTTATTTGGATTTAAGCCTCCGACAAAGGACCTGAATTGTACGATCGCTCTTGCGTTGATGAGTATCATACTGGTGGAAACCGCCGGTATCCGTGCAAAAGGTGTGAAGAAGTGGGCGAAAGGATTTACGCAGCCTGTCGCGATCATTACACCGATCAACATTTTGGAAATCTTCATCCGACCATTTTCATTATGTTTGCGACTGTTCGGAAATGTACTTGGCGCATTTGTTATTATGGAGCTGATCAAGGCGGTTGTGCCGATGGTGGTACCGCTGGTATTTAGTTTCTATTTTGATATTTTTGATGGATTGATCCAGGCATATGTATTTGTGTTCCTGACATCGTTGTACATCAAGGAAGCTATTGAGTTGCAGGCGGAGTAAAGGTCAATGTATTTTGACAGAAAACCTGTAACGTAACATATCGAAAAGTCCTGTCAATGATCTCACAAATTATGTGAGTTTTACAAAATAACAAAAATGAAAGCATAATGTGACAGGCAGAATATGAAGTGAGAAAAGGAGATAATTATTATGATGATCGCACTCGGAGCTGGTATCGCAGCATTAGCAGGAATTGGAGCAGGTGTAGGTATTGGTATCGCAACAGGTAAAGCAGTAGACGCTGTAGCAAGACAGCCGGAAGCAGACAGCAAGATCAGCAAGAACTTATTACTTGGTTGTGCACTGGCAGAGGCAACTGCTATTTATGGTATGGTTGTCGCTATTCTGATCATTTTCCTTTGCAAATAAAAAACAAAGACGTGAGATTTTGTTTTTAGAAGGAGGATTTCAGGATGCTGAGAATTGATTCAAACCTTATATGGATCATTGTGAACCTGTTGATCTTCTATTTCCTGATCAGAAAGTTTCTGTTCAAGCCGGTTTTGAATATCATTGAAAAGAGAAAACAGATGGTGGCTGAACAGTTTGAAAAAGCAGATACGGCAAATGCCGAAGCACAGGAGTTAAAAACTCAGTATGAGGCATCTTTGCAGGGAGCCAAAGAGGAGGCAATTCAGATCGTGGCAGACGCCAGAGAGCGGGCGGATGTACAGTACAAGCAGATTGTTTCCGATGCGGAGAAACGATCCGCAGATCTGCTTGAGAAGACAAATCAGGATATGGAAAAAGAACGTGACAGAGCACTTCAGAGTGTACAGAAAGAAATCGGTACTCTGGCCATGGCTGCAGCAGTTAAAATTATCGGAGAAAATAGCAGTAAGGTCACGGATGAACAGCTTTACAATGAGTTTTTGAGTAAAACGGGTGACAAACATGACAGCAACAACGGCTAAATATGTAAGAGTTTTGTGGGAGCTGAACGCTCCGGTAGAGGATCTTGAAAATGCAGCGCAGATTTATCAGGAAAGTCCTGAACTTCAGCGTGTGCTGACAGACCCAAGTGTTTACAAAGAGGAAAAACATGCGGTGGTTGACCGTATTTTCCCGGAAAAAAAGTTACAGAATTTTATGAAGATTCTCTGTGATTATTCTGACGTGGAATATCTGGAAGAGATCGTGGAGGAATATAAAATGTATGCAAACGAACATCAGTCAGTAGTAAATGCAACATTACGATATGTAACTGCACCGGATGATAACCAGTTGGAGGGCATCAAGAAATTTCTGCTGGAAGAGTTTGATGCACATCAGGTGGAGCTTGAGATGATCCGGGATGAGCGTCTGGTGGGAGGTTTTGTCCTCACTGCAAACGGCCGTGAATGGGATTGGAGCATCAGCGGACGTATCCGCGGCATGCAGGAACAGCTCGGAATGGTTCAGAGCCATCATGCTGAAGTATAAGTAAAAGGTAAAAGAAAGAGGTGATAGGACAATGAGCGCTATCAGTTCACAGGATATTATTTCCATCCTGAAGGAAGAAATCGAAAATTACGATTTTGAAGCGAAGGATCGGGAAATTGGTCATGTCATCTGGGTTGGTGACGGAATTGCCACTGTCTATGGAATTGACCAGGCCATGTATGGTGAGATCGTTGTCTTTGAGAACGGCGTAAAAGGTATGGTACAGGATGTCAGAAGAAATGAAATCGGTGTCATTCTGTTCGGCCGTGATACAGGGATCAAGGAAGGAACCAAGGTAACAAGAACCAAAAAGAAAGCCGGAATTCCGGTTGGAGATAAATTTGTCGGAAGAATCATCAATGCACTGGGGGCACCGATCGATGGTGAGGGTGACATTCAGGAAGATGATTACCGGCCGATTGAAAATGAAGCACCGGGTATCGTTGATCGTAAATCTGTCAGCGTACCAATGGAGACAGGAATCCTTTCCATCGATTCCATGTTCCCGATTGGCCGTGGACAAAGAGAGTTGATCATCGGTGACCGTCAGACAGGTAAGACATCCATTGCAACCGATGCAATGATCAACCAGAAGGGCAAAGATGTCATCTGTATTTATGTTGCAATTGGACAGAAAGCATCTACAATTGCAAAAATTGTATCTACATTGAAAAAACACGGTGCCATGGATTATTCCATCATCGTAGCAGCAACTGCCAGTGATCCGGCTCCGTTGCAGTACATCGCACCGTATGCAGGAACTGCCATGGCAGAGTATTTTATGTATCAGGGAAAAGACGTGCTCATCGTTTACGATGATCTGTCCAAACATGCGGTAGCTTACCGTGCATTATCCCTGTTGCTGGAGCGTTCTCCTGGACGTGAGGCTTATCCGGGTGACGTTTTCTATCTGCATTCCAGACTGCTGGAGCGTTCCAGTCGTCTGAGTGACAAACTTGGCGGCGGTTCCATCACAGCCCTGCCGATCATTGAGACACAGGCGGGCGATGTATCCGCATACATTCCGACCAACGTTATTTCTATCACAGACGGTCAGATTTTCCTGGAGAGCAACTTATTCTTCTCCGGTATGAGACCGGCGGTAAATGTAGGTCTGTCCGTATCCCGTGTTGGTGGTGCCGCACAGACAAAAGCGATGAAAAAAGCAGCCGGAAGTATCCGTATTGATCTGGCGCAGTATCGTGAGATGGAAGTATTTACCCAGTTCAGTTCTGATCTGGATGATGATACAAAAGAGCAGTTACAGTACGGAAAAGGTCTGATGGAGCTGTTAAAACAGCCGCTTTGCCAGCCGCTTAGCATGGCAGAGCAGGTTATCACACTGTGGACAGCAACACACAAGATTTTCCTGAATGTAGATGTGAAGAAAATCAAAGAAACCCAGAAGGGTATGCTGGAATATATCAAAAATGCACATCCGGAGATCATCGATGAGCTGAATGAGACAAAAGCTCTGTCCGATGAACTTGGAGACAAGATTCTCGCTGCCGCAAAAGAGTACGTAAAATAAAGTTATTTTCATGTATATTTAGATAGTTTAAATAGTTCATGCATTTCGTACAGAACATACATCTGCATGAGCAACTATCTGAGTGAAAAAGGGCAGAAAGGAGAATATCATGGCAAGTGCAAGAGAGATACAGAGCAGAATGCAGAGTATCAAAGATACGATGAAAATCACCAGTGCCATGTACATGATATCTTCATCAAAAATGCAGAAAGCAAAGAAAAGTCTGGCAGATACAGAGCCGTTTTTCTTTGGTCAGCGAAATGCAGTGGCACGTTTTATGCAGTGCGTTCCGGATACCAAGAATATTTTCTTCGGAAAAGAAGGTGTTGCGGAGGATCAGAAAAAACGTGGTTATATCGTAATTACTGCAGATAAAGGTCTTGCAGGTGCTTACAATCACAACGTGCTGAAACTTGCATCAGAGGAGATTGAAAAGCATCCGCAGAGTGAGCTGTTTGTAGTCGGTGAGCTTGGCCGTCAGTATTTTATGAAAAAGAACGTTTACATTGATGGTGAGTTCAGCTACACAGTTCAGAACCCGACCCTTTATCGTGCCCGTCATATCGGACTGCAGATGATTGATAAATACGTGTCAGGGGAACTGGATGAGGTTTACATTATCTATACAAAAATGATCAATGCCTTCAAGATGGAAGCGGATATGTTCCAGATCCTTCCATTGCACAGAGAAGAGTATCTTCACAAAAATCTGCAGGGCTACAATGATCAGATGATGTTTCACCCGTCGGTAGAGACATTGTTGGATAATCTGGTTCCGAACGTAGTGTGTGGTTTTATTTATGGCGCGCTGGTAGAGTCTTATGCCAGTGAGCACAATTCCAGAATGATGGCGATGCAGACTGCGACAGACAGTGCAAAGAAGATGCTGCATGATCTGGAAATTGAGTACAATCGTGTGCGTCAGGCGGCGATCACCCAGGAGATCACTGAGGTTATTGCGGGTGCCAAGGCGCAGAAGAGCAAGAAAAAATAAGAGAGGTGAAGCGATATGAATAAAGGAAAAATCGTTCAGGTCATGGGACCTGTTGTAGACGTAGAGTTTTCCGACCATAACCTTCCATGCATCAAAGATGCACTCGAAGTTGATAATAATGGAAAAAAATGTGTCATGGAAGTGGCACAGCATATTGGAAATGATACCGTAAGATGTATTATGCTTGCTTCCAGTGAAGGGCTTCATCGTGATATGGAAGTAACAGCAACCGGCGCTGGTATCACAGTTCCGGTAGGAAAAGCAACACTGGGACGACTTTTCAATGTTCTGGGTGAAGCAATTGATGATGGAGAACCGGTGGAGTCAAAGGAAAACTGGTGTATTCACAGAGAGCCGCCATCCTTTGAAGATCAGAGCCCGGTTGTAGAGGTTCTGGAGACAGGTATCAAAGTTATCGACCTTCTGGCACCATATTCCAAAGGTGGTAAGATCGGTCTGTTCGGTGGTGCCGGTGTAGGTAAAACCGTTCTGATTCAGGAGCTGATCCGAAATATTGCAACAGAGCACGGCGGATATTCTATTTTCACCGGTGTTGGAGAGCGTTCCCGTGAGGGTAATGACCTTTGGACTGAGATGAAAGAATCCGGCGTTCTGGAAAAAACAGCCTTAGTGTTTGGACAGATGAATGAGCCACCTGGAGCTCGTATGCGTGTGGCTGAGACGGGTCTGACCATGGCAGAGTATTTCCGTGATAAAGAGCATCAGGACGTACTGTTATTTATCGATAACATTTTCCGTTATGTACAGGCAGGTTCTGAGGTTTCTGCGCTGCTCGGACGTATGCCGTCAGCCGTAGGTTATCAGCCGACACTGGCAAACGAAGTCGGTGAGCTGCAGGAGCGTATCGCTTCCACAAAAGAAGGCTCTGTTACATCTGTACAGGCGATTTACGTACCGGCCGATGACTTAACTGATCCGGCCCCGGCTACGACATTCGCACATCTGGATGCAACAACTGTACTTTCCAGAAAGATCGTTGAGCAGGGTATTTATCCGGCTGTTGATCCGCTGGAATCCAACTCCCGTATTCTGGAGCCGGATATCGTCGGTGAGGAGCATTACGAAGTTGCCCGTCGTGTACAGGAGATTCTGCAGAGTTACAAAGAGCTGCAGGATATCATCGCAATCCTTGGTATGGAAGAACTTTCCGAAGAGGATAAAACGACTGTATACCGTGCAAGAAAAATTCAGCGTTTCCTGTCACAGCCGTTCCATGTAGCTGAGACATTTACCGGAATTCCTGGTAAATATGTACCGCTGGAAGAGACAGTCAAAGGTTTCAAAAAGATCATTGACGGTGAGATGGATGAGTATCCGGAATGGGCATTTTTCAATGTCGGAACCATTGACGATGTCATTGAAAAAGCAAAGAACGGTAATCATTAGTGAGGTGTGACTATGGCTACATTTCATTTAAAAATTATTGCATATGATAAGATTTTTTATGATGATGAGGCGGTTTCCATCGTCCTGCCTGCTGTGGATGGAGAAATTCAGATCATGGCAAATCATGAGGAATATGTCATTGCGTTAAAAGAGGGCGAAGTACGAATCACGACACCGGATGGAAAAATGATCCCGGCAGTTTGCGGAAGCGGATTTGTGGAGGTCAGTTCCGATAATCAGGTGGAAGTGCTGGTGGATACGATCGAACGCCCGGAAGAAATTGATGTGCGCCGTGCACGGGAAGCAAAGGAACGTGTAGAAGAACGTATGCGGCAGCATCAGAGTAAGATGGAGTATCATCGAAATGCGGCTTCGCTGGCACGTGCGATGGCACGTTTGAAGGAAGCTAATAAATATCGTCATTAAAAGATGCTTTAGTTTTTTAAGTTTCTTTGGTGGCTAAGTTTTAGGTAGTGGAAGCGTCCCCAATTTATTTTATCTTGCTGGCCAACAATCGCTCATCAAGAAAAAATAAATTGGGGGCGCTATTTGCATTCGGAAAAAAATTCTTTTATTATCAAATAATCGCTCACTGAGAAAAAATGAATCCAGTCCCCTATTTACGTCATGAAAAATGTTTTTTTGTTGAGAATTAAAAACCCCCGAAGCTGGCACTTCGGGGATTTTTGTATTCTAATGGAATACATACTTTTCTTACTCACCACTATAATAAACTTTTCCTTTGAAAAAATCAATATCTAAATGAACAATATTTTTAGTTAAATCGAACAAAGTTTCGTGATATTATGTTATTGCTGTCGACTCTTTCCAGTAGGAAGGAGGTGAGTCTAATGGAATACATACTTGCTTTTCTTATCTCTGTATTGGCATCTATAGTGGGTTATTATATTTGCAAATGGTTAGACAGAGACAAACGGCAGCACTAGCCTGACGGTGTAGTTCTCCAAAATGAACTTTAGAACTCTGGAAACTGGCATTTTCAGAGTTCTTTTAAATATATGTATTGCACTGGTAAATTATGAAAAATAATTTTATAAATTATCGGATCCAATATAAACCTGATAGTATTCTCCAAGTGTGTCCCGACCGTATTTGTATACGGAGTAGAACGGGGCATGGTAAATGACAGTTTCATCGCTGTATTCTACGAAATAGGCAAAACGTGGTGCCTGTCGGATATAGCATACACTGGCAAAGTCCAGCCAGATCATGCCAAATAGGATAGCGAAAAAGATAACAATGGCTTTCAGTAATCTGCGTTTTTTGAGTAACTGGAAGATTCCAATGGTTACGATTATAGCTCCTAAAATAGCAAATTTTGCTGCCCAGCCGCTTTCACTTGGAAATACGGTAAATCCGGACAAAATCAGGAAACATCCGAAGGCTGACAGGATATATCCGGTCAGTTTTTTCATTTGCATGTGTTTGTCTTCTGTGGCATATTGTGCCGCTTTCATTAAAGTGTCTTTCATTTCTACATTCATATTCTCGCTTTTCCTTTCTCCGTCGATGATTTCACGGATATCAACATCATAAAAATCTGCAAGTTCAACTAATACAGACAGATCTGGTAAATTCGTTCCGGTTTCCCAGCGGGATACGGTGCGGTCAGATACGTTGAGCTGTTCTGCAAGCTGACTTTGCGTAAGTTCTTTTTCTTTTCTGAGTTCTTTTAAAAAAAGACCGATCTTTTTCTGATACATGTTGTTGCTTTTGCCTCCTTTCAGGAAAAACGATAACAAAAAGTGCGTGAAATCACCACGACACAAAGCGAGAGTTACAGCAAAAGGTAAATACAATATGTGTGTCTAGTACATATTGTGTTATATAAAGTGTGTGTTCCGTAAATAAAAATATAGTATCACAGAAAATTATGTCTGCTGTGCTGCGCGATAGCTTCGTGCGGACATACCGTTTTCTTGTTTAAAAATTCGACAGAAGTAGTTGTAGTCGGAGAAGCCACATTGTTCGGAAATTGTGGAAATAGGTAAATTTGTTTCGGACAACAGTGTCTGTGCATGTTGCAGGCGCATTTTTTTTATGTATTTGGCGATGCTGCAATGTAAAAATTCTTCTGAATATTCGTAGAGTTTGCGGCGGCTCAGATGCAGGTGTTCGCAAAGGCGGTCTACGGACAGATCTTCGGTCAGGTGATTCAGGATGTAAGTGTTGATGTTCTGTTCAAATTGTTGCTTTTCGATGGAAATCAGTTTTTTGTACAGGATGGAAGAAATACATGCTTCCATGATTCTTGCGGCGGCGTGAATCTGTGTGTCAGAGATACAGGGAGTCGCAGCAGCATACTGTTTCCAACTGTCATTTTCTGCTTCGTTTAAATGATATTTATGTAATGCATGTTCAATTAGTGACTGTAACTGTTCCGGGGAGGCTGCATTTGCAACCTGTCCCATCATAAGGTAGCCGATGGTAAATCCGTCGCTGACGATTGGCGCGGTGGCTTCGATCAAACCGGCATGACATTTGTAAATGACACATTCACCGGAAGTTTTTGCGGCTTCAAAGGAAGCACGATCGGAGGCATCACAGAGGGCGGCTCCTTCCGGGGAGGTTTTGATACAATTGCAGAAACAGTTTTCTTTTGTCGGATAACTGAAGATCCATTCTCCTTCGGGATCGTAGAGGGTTAGTGTCAGTTTTGTTAAGTCGTGGAAGTCCTGTAAAAGCTGATGCAGTTCTTTTTCATTATAGTTTAATTTCATAGTAAAATTCCTTTATTTTATTTGTTTCTATAATACATGAAAAAAGTGCTGTTTGCGATACGATTTTACAGTTTTTGGGAAGAAAATCACTATTTTTTCAAAATGGTATGAGATACAATACAAGCATGGTTAAGAAGTGCCATGAAATAAGTTGAGCAAAATCGTGGATCTGGTTTCATGTTCATTTAACCAAATTAAGGAAATTCTCTGCTTCAATTGTGTAAATGTGGGGGAATTGCCTATATCAGTTTGACTTTGAAGATTATTTGAGATGGAAGCATAAAAAGTGGGAATTGAAAGGGGAAGAGACGAGTATGAAAAAAGAAGTTATGGTTGATATGACTTCCGGACGTATTGCACCGCAAATCTTGAAGTTTGCGATGCCGGTATTGTTAGGATTGATTTTTCAGAGAATCTACAATTTTGCGGATTCGTATATTGTTGGTCACTTTTTGGGTGACAATGCGCTGGCGGCGGTCAGCGTGGCGGGCGTTGGCATGTATCTGATGTTTTCGCTGATCATCGGTTTGACGACTGGTGTGACGGTGGTTATGTCGCAGTATTACGGTGCTAAGGAAGCGGATAACGTAGTAAAAACATTTTTTTCTTCCATATATATTGCGTTGGGGATGACGATCATCGTGACGGTGGTTGGTCTGATCGTGACAAAACCGCTGCTGATCGTGCTGCAGACACCGGATGAGGTGTTGGATCAGGCGGTATTGTATCTGCGACTGATCTGTGCGGGATGTATCGGAACAATGTTGTACAACTGGATTTCTGCGGTATTGCGGTCTCTGGGAAATTCGGTGGTTCCGCTGGTGTTCCTTGGAATTTCCAGTTTGCTGAATATTGTATTTGATGTATTATTTGTGGCTGTGCTTCCAATGGGCGTTGGCGGTGCGGCATTTGCAACGGTGCTGGCGCAGATTGTTTCAGGTGTGGCGTGTCTGCTTTATGCATGGAAAATTCTGCCGATGCTACGGATTCGCAGGGATAAATTGAAACTGGATACATTTATTGGAAAAAAGATGCTTGTATATGGTCTGCCGGCAGCTTTGCAGATGAGTATTATTTCCATTTCGGATATGACTTTACAGGCGGTTGTAAATACATACGGAACGACGCTGGTTGTAGCCTACGGTGTCTGTGTAAAAGTGGAAGGACTTGGTATGCAGGTAGGAGATGCACTGGGAACCGCTCTTGGAACTTTTGCGGGACAAAACACCGGTGCAAAAAATATTTCACGAATTAAAGCCGGTTTTCGCACAACATTTGCGTTGAATGCCATTGGTTATGCGATTGTGTCACCGTTGATTTTTATCCTGGCTCCGCTGTTGATGCGTTTGTTTACCGATAATCAGGCGTCTATCGGTTGTGGTGTGGAGTATATGCATATTTTTGCACCATTTTTAATCGGTGTTGGAACACTGAATCTGTTCCACAATCTGCTTCGTGCAGTTGGTGATGTCAAGATCACAATCTGGATGGGCATCAGTGAGGTTATTACGCGAATCGGTTTTGCATTTTTGTTCTCTTATCTGTGGGGCTATCATGGACTTTGGTGGGTATCACCGCTTACATGGTGGTGCGCAGCAGGTGTCGGCGGCTTAAGATACCTGAGCGGTGTTTGGAAAAAGAAGATCGAAAAGGCGATTCCCTCATAAAAGTGTGATTATATCAGATGGGAGATGACTCCCACCTCTATAGGTGGTGAGAAACAAGCTAGTATCAGTGGTGGGAGCCAATCCCCCATCTGATATAGCCTCCGGCAGGATTACAGAGGTGCGCAGTTGAAGTATGTCATGCAATTGCATGACGCGCACCTCGCAACAAGAATGCCGGAGCATTCTTGAAAGAAATAATCTCTTCATGAAAGTGCAGGAAATGTAAAAATACGTTTATCTCTGCATTGACTTTTAAAGTGTGCTTTGTTATCATTGTTTTCAGTGTGCAAGGCACACTTTTTTTCTGCAAATTTATTTAGAGTATATATTTTGATTTATTTAGAATATCTTTGAGAATCGTGTTAAAAATCATATTCGTACAGATTTGAAGTAAATAGAGGGAATGTAATAGGCTCTGAATAACATGTTTTTAATTGGAAAGGAAATATATGAGTACAGTTTTATTTGAAGATTTAGATTTAAATCCGCAGATTCTGCGGGCAATTAAAGAAATGGGATTTGAGGAGGCCACTCCGATTCAGGCACAGTCCATTCCGGCTGTCATGAGCGGCAGAGATGTCATCGGACAGGCGCAGACAGGAACCGGAAAAACAGCATCTTTCGGTATTCCGCTGCTTCACAAAGTAGATCCGAAGCTGAAAAAAACACAGGCGCTGATTTTATGCCCGACCCGTGAGCTTGCCATTCAGGTATCCAACGAGTTACACAATCTGGCAAAATACACCCACGGTATCAAAATCCTTCCGATTTACGGTGGACAGGAGATTGGCAAACAGATCCGTTCCCTGAAAGGCGGCGTACAGATCATCGTTGGTACACCGGGTCGTGTAATGGATCATTTAAGAAGAAAAACAATCCGCTGCGATCATATCCACACCATTATTCTGGATGAGGCAGATGAGATGCTGAACATGGGATTCCGTGAGGATATTGAAGAAGTATTAAAATATCTTCCGGAAGACCGCCAGACCGTTCTTTTTTCCGCAACTATGCCGAAAGAGATCATGGAGATCACAAAACAGTATCAGAAAGATGCGCTGACCATCAAAGTGGTAAAAAAAGAGCTGACTGTAAAAAATATTGAGCAGTATTACTATGATGTCAGAAGAAAAGACAAACTGGATATTCTGACAAGACTTCTGGATGTCTATGATCCGAAGCTCTCCCTTGTATTCTGTAATACAAAACACATGGTAGATGAACTGGCAAACGAGCTTCAGAACCGCGGTTATTTTGCAGAAGGTCTGCATGGTGATATGAAACAGCAGCAGCGTGACCGTGTGATGCGTAACTTCCGTAATGGCAAGACAGAGATTCTGGTGGCAACAGATGTGGCTGCCCGCGGTATCGATGTCGATGACGTGGAGGCAGTATTTAACTACGATCTGCCGCAGGATGACGAGTACTATGTTCATCGTATCGGTCGTACCGGCCGTGCAGGCAGAACAGGTAGAGCATTTTCTTTTGTAAAAGGAAAAGAAGTTTACAAGTTAAAAGAGATCATGCGTTATTGCAAGACCAAGATCTATGCACAGCCGATTCCGTCCATGCGTGACGTAGAGGAAGCCAAATGCGAAAAAATCATGGATCAGTTAGACCAGATCATTGAAAATGAAGATCTGACCAAGATGGTAAATATGATCGAATCTCAGATCAATAACGGTGATTATACGGCAATGGATCTGGCAGCAGCCTTTTTATATCAGGCACTTGGAAAAGCAGAGCGCGAAGGCATAAAACAGGATAATTTCGATTTCTCTGATACCGGTGCAGAAGACGGAATGGTTCGTCTGTTTATCAATATTGGTAAAAAACAGCGCGTGCGTCCGGGAGATATCCTCGGGGCAGTTGCGGGAGAATCCGGAATGCCGGGAGATTTGGTAGGAGCTATTGATATGTTTGACAGCTATACATTTGTGGAAGTTCCGAGAGAGTATGGTGCGGCAGTGCTGAAGGCGATGAAAAATGCGAAGATTAAAGGAAAGAGCATCAATGTGGAGCCGGCGAATGCGAAATAGGGGCTTTTTAGTTTTTGAAGCGGCGGCAATTTAGGTTGTGAATGAAAAAAGAGTGCGAATTGCATCCTTCGGGCTAAGACGCCCGTTCGAATGAAATTCGCACTCTTTTTTCAATGTCAGTTAATGAGCCGCCGCGAGAGAAAGCCTGTGAGTTGTATCACGTGCGTTCGACTTGAATGTACTAAGACGGTGATTTTGCATATTGTAGATTGAAATCGACGAATCATTTCTGGGCAAGCGATTGAGTGAGTGACTGAGTTTCACAAGGTTTTGCGCGAACGGAAACCGACCAGCTTTTATAGGAGGCGGGAGTGAGCGCGATGAAACCGAAGTGAAATGAAGGTAACGAACGTTTAGCGGACCGGAAATGATTCGTCGATTTCATCTCAGTCTGAGTTGAGACTCCCACTTCTGCAAGTGGTGAGTAGTAACAA
>OGYU01000305.1_pt1 | contig 41214 bp, 37 predicted proteins | sample 1576581 | NCBI WGS metagenome assembly OGYU01 (sample SAMEA3541547, study PRJEB24748) | human gut metagenome | biome: human gut; feature: human-associated habitat; material: faeces | place: China | collected 2012 | reverse complement strand
AAAAAATGATGAGAAATGCAAAATCACGAACTTGCTCATTTATAGTTTACAATTAACAAAAAAACTCAGAGTAAAATTTTTTGCTCCAATTTCGACATAATCTGACAATCTATTTTGTTGACAAAAGAATGGCAAAAAGTTAGAATTAGACTAGGATATCTTAAGTATAAAGAGATTAACGAAAGTAAGTAAGCAGGAAAGGGAAGTGCGAATACTCGCTTAGTTTAGTAAATATATTTTGTATTTAAGATATGGCTGCAAAAGTACGGCATTAGGGAGTAGCTGTAATTTGACAAACAGGGAGAAATCCTATGAAAAGGGGTGTATGAGGATGAGTAAGGAATTACCGGTTTTAAAAGTGAGGATGTTAGGGCGTTTTTCCGTGAACTGGGGAGAAAAAGACATTGCATTTAAGAGAACAACGTCAACGAAAGCATTGCAGCTGTTTCAGATACTATTGTATACAAAAGAAACAGGAATTCAAAGAACTCGTCTGCTTGATTATCTTTATAGCAGAGATGAACTGGCAGATATGGCAAACAATTTAAGGGTAACTTCACACAGACTGAAAAAAATGCTTGTAGATGCAGGACTGCCTGAGTATGATTACATACAAATTAAAAAGGGAGTCTATAAGTGGAACAGTCCGATGGAAGTTGAAGTGGATGCCTTGGAATTAAAAAAGCTCATTGAAGAGTCAGAAGCGACAGAGGATATCCGGACAAAGATGGAACTGCTGACAAAAGCCTGCCGGATTTATAAAGGAGAATTTCTTCCGGAACTTTCGGGAGAGGACTGGGCACTGCTTGAAAGTGTAGAATATAAAAAAGTTTATGAAAAAGCACTGAAAGAAGTATGTGATTATAAAAAGGTGCAAAAAGAGTACCAAAGTGTGTTGGAACTTTCTAAATCAGCGTCTGAAATTTATCCATTTGATGAATGGCAGTCTGTGATGATGGAAGCGCTGGTTGCTATGAATCGATATAAAGAAGCCATTCAGATTTACGAAGATACGGCAAAATTTTTCTTTGCAGAATTGGGTATCAGTCCATCTGAAAAAATGATGGAGCAGTTTAAAGAAATGAGCGAACGGGTCAGTTACAAACCGCAGGTATTGAAAGATATTCGTGGCGGTTTAAAAGAGAAATATGAAGAAAAAGGTGCGTATTACTGTAGTCTGCCAAGTTTCCGTGATACCTATCGTCTGGTGACCCGTATTATCGAAAGAAATGGTCAGTCTGTTTATTTGATGTTGGTAACGATAACAGACGGAAAAGGACGCCCATTAGAAAATAAAGAGCGTTTAAAGGTGTTATCTGAAGAGTTGGATCATACAATTAAATGTTCGCTGCGTAAAGGCGACTCTTATACCAGATACAGCCCGAATCAGTTTTTGATTTTACTGGTAGGTGCAAAACAGGAAAATTGTCCTCAGATTTATGATAGAATTACAAAATATTTCAGCCGTGAGCATAAAACATGGGCACAGTACTTAGAATATTATGTATCATCTATTGTGGATGTTGAACAGAAAAAATCAAAGATTACCTTCAACGGGCAAGATGACCTTTGAAGGTTAAGAGGTAAAGGTGTGGTGTATGAAAATATGAGAAGCGGACAAAATATAGGACGAATAAAGGCGGCACCTAATCTTGTAAATATATGTGTAGACGAAATTGCGCAGGAAGAAATGAAAGGACGTCTTTATCATTGTTATAAAAAAGAGGCGACGAATTTTACAAATGTCGTTGAGCTTTTGGATGAAATGGAAAAATTGTATGATAAACTTCATTTTCCGGAAGCGTCAACAAAGAGCAGGTCTTTTTTGAGAGAAAAAGATCCACAGCAAAGAGAAACAATTCCTAAAGTTGTTGAACCTAAAACTGTATTAGAACAAAAAGGCACAAAGGGAACATTTCTGGTGTGCGTTCAGTATCGACAGAATGCAACCTGGCAGGGCGAAATTGTTTTGATGGAATCAGAAGAAAGTTATGAGTTTTCCAGTGCACTGGATTTAGTTAAAATTATCAACAATACTTCAAGTTTTTAAGGTACGAAAGAAAAAACATTACCAGCAGATGTATGGTAATGTTTTTTTGTGGAAAAATTTAATAAAAAAATAAGGTGTAATGCTTTTTGTAATGGGCAATACGCTATAATAACCACATAGTAAAGAATATAGAATATGTAATGTTTTAATTTGAGAAAAGAAAGGAGGCGAAGATATTGTGGCTAAGAAAAAACAGACAAAAACATTTATCGTAAAGATTAATGAATGTCAGAATGCAACCTGGCAGGGAAGTGTATTATGGGCAGAAACAAAACAGGAACAATATTTTCGCAGTGCCTTAGAATTATTGAAGTTAATAGATGGTGCAGTAACTGAAGACGAGGATGAGATAGTAGAAGGAGGAAGCCATGAAAAGTGAGAAAAGTAAAAAAATTCTGGCGTTTGTGCTTTGCATGGTTCTGATGCTGACAACCAGCATGTCTACTATGGCAGAGGGTGGTCTGATAGGTGAAACCTCTTCTGAATCCATGGCAAGTCAGGAACCTGAAACACAAAGTACAGAAACAACGACAACGGAAGAAGAAATTAAGGAAGAGCTAAGTACACCGAAAGAAACAATGTCGGAAGAAACGATACCGGAAGTGGAAGAAGAAGCAGAAACAGTTGCAGAAGAGACCATTTCTGAAGAAACTGTTTCTAAAGAAGGTGTACAGTCTGAAGCAACTGAAATCAGACATGAAGTTCAGGATGAAAACGGAAACGTACTTACAGGAGAAGAAACGGCTGAGATAGAATTAGAAGAAGAACAGATAGTAGAAGAGCCGAAAGAAGAAAGCAAAGAAGTAGTAAAAGAAGAGGAGGTATCTAAAGAAGAGAAGCCAGTTACATACGAAAGTACAGTAGATGATGTTAAAGTAGTAGTTACTGCTCCAAATGCATCTGTACTTCCAGAAAATGCAATACTTAGCGTAAACAAAATTGAAGAGAGCAAAGAAGTCGAACAGATTAAGGATGCAATTGCTCCAGAAGTAGTAAGTAATAAGACAAGTATCAAAGATATGATGGCATTCGATATTAAATTCATGGCAGACGGCAAAGAAATACAGCCGAATGGTGAAGTAAAAGTTGAATTCCAGAATACCGGATATGATACGGAAAATGGTATCAGCGTCTATCACGTAGACGAAGCAAAAACAACAGCAACTGATATGAAAGCAGTTGTGGAGAATCAGGCTGTTGATGCAGGCGATGTAGCAATTGATACCACTCACTTTTCAACTTATGTAGTTGTAAATAATGGAAGTAATGAAATTCAGGTAACGATTCAACATTATCTTTATGACAGTGCTACACAAAAATCCAGTCAGTTATATTTAGATAAGAACGTAACACTGCCAAGTGGAGCAGATGAAGGTCAGGTATCAAAGTTTACAGCAGAAGATGATGATTTTGTATTACGTTCAACGGATCCAGTAGTGAAGATTGTAAATGGTCAAGAAGTTGCCGTAACAGGAGATAACATTATTGTCGATAGTGATGTGATAATACGATGTTATTATGTAGCACAGAGTGGAACATATAAGAATGGCACAACAATGTTTGACTATGATGTTACAACTTCAGGAAATCAGTGCTTAAATTATAATGAGAATCAAGGACGAAGTGGAAAAGGAATCAATGAAGATAGTAACTATTCATCTGATTCATCTAAAAATAATAGAATAATGATGGGGCAGGCGATGAATCTACAGAAGGGTTCAGGATATAGAAATGGTACAAAAACCTATTCGTATATTCAGAATGGCTATGATATTAATAAGAACAATGATAATAAACAGCCGATTGCTCCAGGATTGATTGTAAGTTTGTCAGGAACAGATTATAGTCAGGTGAATTTTAAAGAAGGACTCTATGAACCGGGATTCTTCTCCCTGGAATCAAAGACAGGAAAATATATTTACGACGAATATAAATTAAATTTCAACAAGGCAGGAAATAAGTATACTTTAACGAGTGCTGAAGATGGTAACGGAAAGCTGGTTGCAACAAGATTAGATCAGGATAATGTTGAGTTTTGGCCGTTAGATGGTAATCTTCAAGAAGGTTATAATGCTTATGCAACAAAATCTAGTGAGAATTCAGATGATGGTGGGAAGCATAACTGGTATTTTGGTATGAGATATGACTTTACGTTTTCTCTGGGTGATTATGTTGGAGATATGACCTATACGTTTAATGGAGATGATGATTTATGGGTATTTATGGATGGTAAACGGATAGTCGACCTTGGTGGTATTCATTCAGCATATCCGGTAAATCAGTATGCAACTACTAATAAAGAAAACAGAGATTATTCAAAATGGGTTTCTACTTATCCAAACAGTGTAGATTTATGGAAAGAGATATTACAGAAAGATAATTATACTGCTGAAGATAAAACAAATCTATCATTAGAGGAAAGAAAAGAGAAACATACGATTACTGTTCTTTATCTGGAACGTGGTGGATTTGGTTCTAACTGTAAGATGAGCTTTGTAATTCCAAACGTAACTTCTGTTGACCCTGTTGTGTCTACAACACCAAAAGCCAGCTTGGAATTTACCAAAAAAAATATCACAACAAAAGAACCAATCAATGGTGCTGAGTTTACCGTTTATAGAACAAATAATAACGGAAAATTAAGTGATAGAATTACAACCGTAAAATCCGAAAATGGTGGTAAAGTAAAAATTACAGGACTTAAAGCAGGAATTTATTACTTAAAAGAAACAAAAACAGCTGACGGTTATATGTCATCTGGCACGATTTACACAATTGAAGTTACAAACAATTCAGATGGAAAGACAGCAACAGCAGTATTAAAGAATGAAAAGGAAAAGCCAATCGATACTATTTACAATCAGAAATATAATACTGCAATTGAAACAGGAAAGACAGCACAGCTTGATAATTGGGATGAACGTACTTATGACATTACGTTAAATGCGTCTTCTAAAGCACAGGTAGTTACAGCAGCAGAACCAATTGAAGTAGTAATGGTATTTGATACATCCGGATCGATGCATTTTAGAAGTACGCTACAGCCATATAAAAACTGTAAAGTTTCTGGTTTAGCAGGCAATGGTCCTTATTATTATGTTACTTCTGATACAGCGGCAACAATGTATCGAGTATATAAGAGTGGTCGTAATTGGTATTATATTGATGATTCTAAGTGGAATTATTCCAGCAATACTGGAAATGGAACAAAAATAACAAGTAGTTCCGAGGTATTAAATACATCTGAAAGTTATCAGTTTTATACGACAAATGACGAAAACGATCGTTTTTATTATCTGAAAAAAGCAGCAACAGAGTTTACAACAGAACTTGCATCTTTATCAGAGGACAGTAAGGTGGCGTTGATAACATTCAATAAGAGTGCAAAGACAGTCTTAGGCTTGCAGGAAGTTGGAAGTAATTTAAATAAGATAAACAATTCAATTCAAAACGAAACAACATCTGGAGGAACAGCACAGTATCTTGGATTGGATAAGGCAAAAGATTTATTAAATAAAGATACAAATAAAGATAATTTAAAACGTTATGTCCTTCTTTTGACAGATGGATGTCCGAATGGTTCTGAGTATAAACAGTTAGTAGATTCTGCTACAAAATTAAAGAATAGCACAGGAGCTACACTGATGACGGTAGGAGTTGGTATGGGTGGTTCAAACACATATCTGAAAGAAGCAGAAAGCTATTTGAAAAAGATTGCTTCTCAAGATAAAAATGGTACACCTTATGCTTATACAGTGGATGCCAATCAGTTATCGAATATATTTGGAAGTATTTTGCAGTCTGTTATCGGAGGTGTTCCAGTAACAAATGCAACAGTAAAAGACTATATTGACCCAAGATTTGAAGTCGATGAAGCCAGTGTGAAAAAAGCTGGTGGTACAGTTGGAAAAGACAGCAAAGGAACTTATATAATATGGACGAATCAGACAATTGGAATTGCGACTGGTGAGACTCCAGGATGGACAAAAACATTTAAGGTTAAAGCCAAAGCAGAATACATTGGTGGAAACGATGTTACAACCAATGGCGGTGGTTCAGGCATTATCGTTGATGACAAGCTCATTGAATTTGAAAAGCCAACGGTTAATGTAAAAGTTGATTTCAATATCAGCAAAGGTGAAACAGTTATCTTTAAAGGCGATGATTTATCAAAACATTTTACAGAAACAGTAGCAGATGGAATTACAAAACTGATATCTACTACTGGTAAAGATTACACAATGCTTGATGATGTTAATATTTCAATTGAATGGTTTACAGATAAGGATTGTACAAGTTCAATAAAAGAAGAAGACATCCGGTCAGCAAAGCCAACAGCAGATACTGTTTATTACGCAAAAGTAACGGTAAAACCGAAAACAGATGGTACAGCATCAAAAGACAATTCAATTGGCGATGGAAAAGCAACAGAAGGATATTACAGAGTTGACCCGAATGGTGTTACCAAGACAGGAACGTATACTGTAAAAGTTGTTTCCGGTGCAATTCAGATTGAGAAGAAACTGGAAAGTCCGTCGGATAGTGACCAAGTATTCAGATTTAAAATCGCAAGCGCTGATGTGGAAGGATTTACCCCAATAGAAGTTAGTATAACTGTAAAAGGTGGAAAGACGACAGGAACACTTTCAGCAGATGATTTGAACAAGTTAAACTCTCTTGCTCGTGGAACTTATGAAGTGACCGAAATAGATGCAGATGGTTATATTCTTCAGAGTGTGTCAGTGAAAGATGAGACAAATTGCTATTCCAATCTTTCGGAGGAAAAAGTTTCCTTTACAATGGGAGACGATAAAACTCCTGAAGATGTAATCAAAAAGGGAACTTACGAAACAGCAGGAATTTTAGGAGTGGCGGTTTTCAAAAACGATAAAGTAACCACAGACTGGGGTATTAAAAAAGTAAGTGCAAGTAATCATGAGTTAATGCTTTCAGGTGCAGTATTTAAACTTGCACCAGATATCACTTTAGACCTTCCTACCTATTATGGAAAATCACAGGATGATGGAACCTTAAAATGGTATGAAGATGAAGCTTGCAAAAAAGAAATAAATGGTTCTATTCAAAAAGGTAGTTACACCTTATCAGAAGTTTCAGCACCGCCAGGATATGTATCCAGTGAAGAAACATGGGATATAGAAATTGCTTCGAACGGAGCATTAAAATCTATTCAGTCTGGTGAGCAGGAAATTGCAGAAGATAAGGTGAAAACAGAAATCGTAAACGGAAAAGAAACCGTATATTACTTATATGAGAATCAGGTGGTATACGAACTTCCAAGTACCGGCGGTTCTGGTATCTATCGCTATACGATTGGAGGCGCATTGCTTATGATGGCTGCGGCACTAATCTTATATAAAAACAAATCTAAGGAGGTGCTGAATAAATAACGAAATGAGATTATGGTTTCAGCGACTTCCAAATCGCAAAAGTAAAGGGGAAACCAAGTAACGAGAGAAACTAATAATTAAGTAAGGGAAATCCTGGAAAGAAAAGGAGAGAGAGTATGAGTAAACTTAAAAAAATGTTATCAATGGTATTGGCAATGGTAATGGTACTCGCAACCACATTAACTGCATTTGCAGCACCAAACACAGAAAGTCCGTACACAAGCAAAATTAAAGTAACAGGTTTATCATCCAGAGAAGAGACAACAGTTAAACTCTATAAGGTAGTAAGCTTTGATGAAGCAAATAGTAAATGGGTAGTAGCAGATTGGGCAACTGCTGATGTAGATACAACAAAGAACCCATTTGTAATTGATTGGGAAGCCTTAAATGGAAAAGTTGGAACTATAACCGCAGATTATACGCTTATAACAGGGCTGGAAGGAAAAGAATATACGACTTCTGTTGAACAGGAAGTTCCAGTTGGAGCATATTTGATTATTGCTAATGGTGAAAAAGCAACCTATACAGTAATGGGTGCAAACACATACGACAAAGATAAGACTTATATGGCATCTAAAGATGTTACAGTAACAGCAAAAACATCTGGATATGTAACAGATAAAGAGGCAAATGATCATTTTGTAGCAAGAGGACAGGAAGTTACATTCACCGTTAAAACAACATTCCCTACATTTACTGAAGCAGCACCAGAGGGCGGACATAAATATTATATCGAAGATACTCCTACAGGACTGGACATTACAGAACTTGTAAGTGCTACAGTTGGTGGAACTGATGTAAAACGTGAAGTAGATGAAGCAAAAGAGGGTTCTACAACAAAATATACAGTTGATTTTAGCAAATTGATTGGTACAGAAAATGATAATGCTGGTAAAGAAGTAGTTCTTGTATACAAAGCAATTGTAACAGCAGATGATGGATATCAGAATACAGCTAATTCCTATAGAGATGGTCATACAGTTGGAAAACCAGGTGAAGAAAAAGGTTATACTGGTGATATTACAATTACAAAGTATGCAGAAAATGATACAACTGTATTAAATGGTGCTAAGTTCAAAGTATATAAAGGAACAAAAGATCAGCATGGCGAAGCTTTAAAATTTGTTCAGAAAGCAACAGGTGAATATAAATTAGCAGAAACAGATGAAGAAGGCACAGTTGAAGAAATTGAAGCAACAAATGGAACAGTGAAAGTAACAGGTCTTGATGAAGGAAAGTACTGGTTTGAAGAAATTTTAGCACCAGCAGGTTATTCCATTAATGAAGATGGTGTTACTGTTGAAGTAGTAGAAGATAGAGAACAAAATGTAAGCTTTAGAGGTTCTTTAACAGATACTAAACTTTCCTCTTTACCATCTACAGGTGGTATCGGTACTACAATCTTTACAATCGGTGGTTGTGTAGTTATGATTGCAGCAGCAGGTTTATTCTTCGCAACTCGCAAAAAATCTGCTAAATAATGAAATAGAAGAAATAGAATAAGTAACAATTGAAATGCCTATTTTGTGAAAAAACCAGGGCGGCTCGCCCGCCTTGGTTTTTCATTTCACAGAAAATTGAAACCTGACAAAAAATACAACAATAAGGAGAGCCCGGATGAAGAAAAAAGTTACTACGATATTGATTATAATTATATTTTTAGCCGGTTTGTCCTTGCTGTTGTATCCCTTGGTTGCAAATCAGTGGAACAATCACAGGCAGAAGCAGCTGATATCCGGTTATGAAGAAGTTGTTGCGCAGAAAGAAAAAGATGGAGAAATTAATTATGAGCAGGAATGGGAAAATGCCGATGCATATAATGATTCTCTTCAGCCATCTGTCCTTCCGGATTCTTTTGCAGTCGCAGAGGCTTCCGATGGAGAAAATTCTAATTATTTTTCTTGTTTGAACCTTGGTGGTGATGGTATGATGGGATATATAGAAGTGCCTAAGATTAATATTAAAATTCCCATCTATCATACAACAGAAGACGAGGTGCTTCAGAAAGCAGCCGGTCATCTTGAAGGAAGTTCACTTCCGGTTGGAGGCAAAGGAACACATGCAGTAATTTCTGCACACAGAGGACTTCCGAGTGCTACACTTTTTACAGACCTTGATAAACTCGAAGAGGGAGACCATTTTCTTCTCTATATATTAGATGACGTGCTTTGCTATGAAGTAGATAAAATTTCAGTCGTTGAACCAAAAGAAACGGATGATTTAGCAGTAGAGGAAGAGAAAGATTTGGTAACACTTCTTACCTGTACTCCTTATGGAGTGAACAGCCACAGACTTCTGGTTCGAGGACACAGAGTAGATTACAAGACAGCTGATATAGAAGAGGCATCCACACCACTTGGAGGAGTCAGTCTCCATACCAATTATGGGTTGTGGGTAGTTATCGGACTGGCAGTAACAGGAGGCTTTATCCTTATACTTTATTGTTATGATAAGAAGAGAAAATCAAAGGAACAGTAGGGATGTATTATGAAGAGAAAAATTTCAGGTATTTTGTTTGGCTTAATGTTCCTGCTGGGATTTGCAATCTTGATTTATCCGACAGTTTCTAACCAGTGGAATACATACCGGCAGAATCAATTGATTTCATCTTATGAAGAGTTAATCGGAAAGATGGCAGAAGAGGATTTTACAAAGGAATGGGAAAAAGCGAATGCTTTTAATGATACGATTATCCATAACAATATATTTGGTGATGTTTTTGGAGAAAATGGAGACGATATTAAAAATACCGAATACTGGCAGATTTTAAATGTGGGAAATGACGGTGTCATGGGATATGTATCCATTCCAAAGATTAATGTAAAGCTGTCCATTTATCATGGAACAGCGGATGATGTGCTTCAGACAGGAATCGGTCACTTAAATGGAACCAAGCTTCCAATCGGTGGGGAGAGCACACACAGCGTACTGGCAGCGCACAGGGGGCTGCCGAGTGCCAGATTGTTTACGGATATTGACCAGTTAGAACGTGGAGACATGTTTTACATTCACGTTTTGGATGAAACGCTTGCTTATCAGGTTGACCAGATTTTAGATATGGTGGATAAGGATGACAATGAGACGCTTCAAAAGGCTCTCCAGATTGAAGAGGGTCAGGATTATGTAACGCTATTTACCTGTACGCCATACGGTGTAAACTCTCACAGACTTTTAGTTCGTGGCACAAGAGTACCGTATAACGGAGAGGAAGAGATAGAATCTACAGCCGCAGAATCCATGTTGAAATCAATTCAGAATTACTACATGATTTATCTGATACTTGGATTATCGGTAACTTTACTTGTAATACTTTTGATGAAGTTCCTGATTAAACCTGGAAAGAAGAAACACAAAAAAGAATAAAAAAGAATAAGAAAGAACAAGAAAGAACAAGAAAGACTTTTCAGTACAGGATAGTTACTTATCTGTTATCAGAGGGGAGGAAATGTGAAGATGAAGAAAAAACTAAAAAAAGGAAGCGCATTGGCTCTGGCTCTGGTGTTGACACTTTCCACCGTAGTAATGTCCAAAGTTCAGGCTGCTATCAGCATTGAAACTGACCGGCAGTGTTCTGTGAAATTTGAGCTGGATGCGGTTTATCCGGAACTTTCAGGGGAGAATATGACAATTCCGGTTCGCATGTATAAGGTAGCAGATGTGAATCAATATGGAGAGTATCAGACCTTAGCCGGATTTGAGGATTTGAAGCTGGATTCCATCAGCAGTAAGACCACAGCACAAGAATGGGAAGAGAAAGCCAAGAGTGCAGTGAAGGCAGTAGAAGAGAACCAGACAGAGGCAACAGCTTTTGATAATCTGATTGGAGGCAAGGGCAGTGTGGATGGGCTTTCAGTCGGAATGTATCTGGTAGAGGCAGAAGAAGTGCAGTCGCCATATTATACTTACAGTTTTACACCGTATCTGATTTCCCTGCCGAATAATCAGTATTATGTAACCGGAAGCGACGAGTGGCTTTATGATACATCAACAGGATTAAAACCAGACCAACAGGAACGATATGGTGACCTTGAAATCGATAAAACTTTAACTTCTTATAATGAGACAATGAAAGGTGCTTCGTTTGTATTTGATATTGAAGCAGAAGTAAATGGAGAAATCGTTTACAGTGATGTAGTTTCCATGGTATTTGATGGAACAGGCACAAAGAGTGTTGTGATAAAGGAACTTCCGGCGGGCGCAAATATAACGGTAACCGAAGTTTACAGTGGTTCAAGTTATGAGGCAACAGGAGAGGCAGAGCAGACCACTCAAATCGTAGCGGATGAAATGGTTTCCACAGCATTTGAAAATCAGTATGATGGTAAATTAAACGGAGGTTCAAGTGTTGTCAATCATTTTGAATTTACTCCAAATGAGAAAACAGCAGATGACCAGAAACAGTCAGCCGAAGATGGTGTCTGGGACTGGGAACAGCAAACGGACAGTACACAGGCACAGGAATAAGGGGAGGGGTTAAGCAATGAAGAAAAAGTTGAATAAGAAAACGCTTTGTCTGACTGCTGCAGCTCTTACACTTACCGCAGGGCTTTCTGTAGGAAGTGCCATGGCTTACTTTACCACTTATGTAACAGCACAGGGTGGACAGGAATTAAGTCTTGGATTTACCGAGGTTATTCCGGATGAAGAGGTCAGTGATTGGACGAAGCATATCAAAATTGAAAATACCGGTGATTACGAATGTTATGTAAGAGTAAAAGTATTTGCCGGAAGCCAGTATCAGGAAGGACTGGTCTACTCCGATGAGAGTGGAAAATGGACGCCGGGGGATGACGGATATTATTACTATTCTGATGTTATAGCACCTGGGGCAAAGAGCGAAGAATTATTGGTAAAAATCAGTAACATGAACCTTCCAAAAGATTTTAATGTAATTGTTGTTTCAGAATGTACACCTGTTATCTTAGACGCAGAGGGAAATCCAAGTGCAGACTGGACAAAGAAAGCAGATGTTGCGCAGACTGAGGAGGTGGGTGAGTAATGAAAAAGAAGAAAAAATCCTTTTCTGTAAAGCCCGTTTTCCTGTTTGCGGTGGCCGGACTTTTAATTCTTGGCAGTACCGTGGGAAGTACAAGAGCGGCACTGACTTATTACAGTGAGAATTATGCAGTGCAGGCAGAGGTTTCCAAGATTGGTGTCAGCCTTCTAGAAAATGGTGAAATAATCAGTAAGAGAGATTACGACAAGGATAATCAGTGGATGGAAGAACATGGAGAACTTCTTAAAAATCTGGTTGGAAAAGATGAGAAATTTGCGCTTGGAAAAGCTTACGATGAAGCCTTAACCGTACAAAACAGCGGCTCGATTGATACATTTGTAAGGGTCATTCTTACAAAGAGCTGGACTGACGCAGACGGAAATAAAAATACCAGACTTTCTCCGGATTTGATTGATTTAAATCTGCTCACAGACAATGGCTGGGTGATTGATGAGAGTGCAACAACAAGAGAGCGTACCGTACTTTATTATACCAGGCTTTTGCCGGCAGGAGAAAGCGCTCCGGCAATTAGTGATACATTAACAGTTGACCCTTCTATCGGAACAAAGGTAAAGGAACAGATAGTTTCCGAAGAAGATGGAAAGAAGACCATCAAAACCATTTATGAATACGATGGATATCATTTTACGATTGATGCAGAAGCCGATGCCGTACAGACTCACAATGCACAGGATGCAATCAAGAGTGCATGGGGGATTGATGTGACAGTCTCAGAAGACGGAAACAGTATCAGCTTACAGTAGCCACAGGAGGTGCACGATATGTTAAAAAAGAATATTTTGTGCCTGGTCATGGCGGCTGTTATGACATTTGGCACGGCAACAACTGCGAAAGCAGAAGAGATTACAAGCAGTAAAGACTGGACGGTAGATTTTAAGAATGATAAGTTAAACAGTAACTTTACCTCAAAGGAAATCGCAGAAGAAGTTTATGGAATGCTTCCTGGTGATACCATGAAGATTGGTGTGAAAATTAAAAACTCAGAAAGCATTCAGACAGACTGGTATATGTCCAATGAAATCCTAAAGAGTCTGGAAGATGAGAGTCAGGCGGAGAATGGAGCTTATACTTACAAACTTTCTTATAAAGATGTTTCCGGTAAAGAAACCGTACTTTATGACAGTGATACGGTAGGTGGAGAGGATAAGAAAAGCGGAGAAGAAGGTCTTCATCAGGCAACTAATTCCATGGAAGATTATTTCTATCTGGATCGTCTGGATAAGAATGAAACCGGAACAGTTGAATTAGAGGTCGGACTTGAGGGTGAAACTCAGGGAAATGCATATCAGAATACACTTGCAAAATTACAGTTAAATTTTGCAGTTGAAAAAGTTTCCAAAAAGACAAAAGTGGAAAAGGGTAAAAATAAAGTAGTCAAAAAGACAATGACCGGAAAATCTTCGACAATCCGAAAAACAGCAGTGACAAGTCCAAAGACCGGTGATACCATGCATGCATTATTGTTTAGTGCGATTGCACTGGTGAGTGGAATTGTGGTATTGATTATCGCGGTTTTGGCAGTAAAGAGACGTCGCGAGGATGAGAAAGGGGAGTGAGGACAGTGAAGAAGTTAAGACAGATTTTAACTTTTGTAGTGGCTTTCTGCATGATGTTTCAGTGTTCTCTGCTTTCTGTTTTCGCAGATGACGAATATACTTATACCGTTACATTCTATGCCGGAAATCAAGGTACATTTGCAGACGGAGCAGGTAAGATTGTGATGAGCAATCTAAAATACGGAGCTTTCGTATCTTTCGATGTACAGAAAGATGGTGTGGTAACGTTAAATAACAGCGATAAATATTATGTAAAAGGGCTTCGTAAGAGTGGACGTGATAACAGTGAAACCGATGAATTAGAAGCTTCGAGATACAGTGTTACGGTAAAAGGCGATGCCGATTATGTAGTTGCTTATGGAATCAAAGGAAATCAGGTTGCTTATACAGTCAATTATCAGGATGCAAATGGAAAGGAACTGCTTGCAAGCAATACCTATTATGGAAATGTGGGTGACAAACCGGTAGTTGCTTATCAGTATGTGGAAGGATATACTCCTCAGGCATTAGCACTTACAAAGACGTTATCAGAAAATTCCGCAGAAAATGTATTTACCTTCCGTTATACGCCAATCGGTACAACGGTTGTAACGATTCCGGGAGAGACAACAACTGTAACAACAGTTGTTCCGGGAACAACAAATGTGGAAACAATTACAGTACCGGCTACGACATCCGCAGGAACAACAACAGGAACGACTGGTACAGGAACGACCGGTACAGGTACAACCGGTACGGGCACAACGGGTACAGGAGCAGGAACAGGAGCTGGTACAACGACAGAAACCGGAACAGGCACAGATGCCGGTACAACGACTGATACAGACGCAGGAACGGCAGGAACAACAGAGACCGATACAACGACTGATACAGACGCAGGAACAGATAGTACTCAGGATACCCAGACAATTGAAGAAGACCAGACTCCACAGGGAACACAGGAGATTCAGGATTTAGACGAAGATGAGACTCCTCTTTCCAGAGACGCAGATATAAATCAGGGGAAAGTGAAAAAAGGCTTTCCTGTTGCAGCAGGTGTTGCGATTGGCATCTGTGGGGTTGCAGTACTTGCCGGAATGGGTGTATTATTAAAGAAATACATGGCTAAAAAGAAATAAGCACACAACATGACGAAAGGACTTATTGGTCTTGAATACAAAAAAAACAAAAAAAAGCCCAGTGGCTGCTGTGTGCAGTGCACTGGGCACTGCTTTATTAATTCTATTAATTGTAATCTGCCTGCCGCTTACCGTACCAAAAGCATTTCATTATCATGTTTATACAGTAATCAGTGGAAGTATGGAGCCGGCGATTCCAACAGGAAGTCTGGTTTATATTAAAGAGATGGAGCCAAAGGATGTTCAGGTAGATGATGTGATTGCATTTTATGGAACAAAGGATGCGGCTTCTATTATTACGCACCGCGTTGTGGAAAATCGTGTACTGATGGGTGAATTTATCACAAAAGGTGATGCTAATGCAACAAAAGATATGAACCCGGCGCCGTATGATAATTTTATTGGAAAGGTTGCTTATTCGATTCCAAAAGTCGGAGGGATTGCACTTGTGCTGACTGGAGTTTATGGGAAAATTCTGGCAGGAGGAGCAATTTTAGGAGCAGTGATTCTGCATGGAATTGCCTCTGTGATAAACTCGAAGCGGGAAAAAGAGGAGGATGAGGCAGAACGCTTATCTGAAAAGAAAGAATAGAAAAGATAAGGATGAAAATCAGGAAAAAGGATGCAGAGCGAAAAAGTCTGCACCCTTTATTAAGTTAAGGATTAAGAATTGTACCTTATTTGCAAGTGTGTTATGATGGGAATAGCAAAAAGGCTAAGATAAAGGAAATAAAGGAGATAGAGTTAAAATGAATCGTATTGGAATTATCGGTGCTATGGAAGAAGAAGTAGCAATGTTAAAAGAGCAGATGAAGGATGTAACAGTAAAGGAAAAAGCTGCAATGGAATTTTTCCATGGAACATTAAATAAAAAAGAAGTTGTTGTGGTTCGTTCCGGAATCGGAAAAGTAAATGCCGGAATCTGTGTACAGATTTTAGCAGATGATTATCAGGTGGATGCAGTTATTAATACCGGAATCGCAGGTTCTTTAAAAGCAGAAATCAACATTGGAGATATTGTACTTTCCACAGACACGATGTATCATGACATGGATGCAACAGAATTTGGGTATCCGATTGGACAAGTTCCGCGTATGGATGTTCATGCTTTCCCGGCAGATGAAACTTTACGAAAACTGGCAAAGACAGCCTGCGAGAAAGTAAATCCGGAAATCAGTGTATTTGAGGGAAGAGTCGTAAGTGGTGACCAGTTTGTGGCAGATAAGGCTCTGAAAAATCAGATTATTGAGAGAACCAATGGCTGGTGTACAGAGATGGAAGGAACAGCAGTCGGACAGGCAGCGCATTTAAATAAAATACCATACCTGATTATCCGGGCGATTTCTGACAAAGCAGATGACAGCGCACAGGTGGATTATCCGACTTTTGAAAGACAGGCAATTTTACATTCTGTCAAACTGGTAGAGGAACTGCTTCTCATGCTGTAAAACGGAAATTTGAACGCAGATAAGCGAATTACGAATGTCCGCTTTGCCTGGTGGGTGTGACAAAATTCGAGGCATGGATGACTGAATTTGTCGTACGATTTTTGTTTTCAAACAGACAGCTCTGCTATATAATGGTCTCATAAAGATGCAGAAGAGGTGCATCGGACTAGGAGGGTTGTCTGTGGAATTGTTTTATTACGGAATCTGGCTTTTTGAGCTGGTAAGTATCATCACCATGCTGGTGGTTTACAAAAGCAACCGTGGAGTCTTAAAGGATTTACAGCAGATTCCAAAGGTCAAGAACAGATGGCTGCAGGCGTATCTGCAGGAATTTCAGAGGGATACGCAGAATCACATAACGATACACAATCCGTCGGTTTATATGGCAAGACGGCTGAGAGAACGAAAGATTGGGAAGATTTCCGTAAGAATGCTAAAGGGATTTTCCTGGACAGCTTTTGTTCTCTCTTTTTTTGTATCTGCAGTTGGCGTATGGCAGGTGAGAGGGACAGGCATTATGACACTTTCGTTTCCGTTTGTGAAAAGTTTCATGCCGGCTATGGAGGGGCTGATTGGAACAACTGTGGTGCTTGGTGCAGTAAATGGAATGCTGCGCCTGATTTTTTCTATTGCCTATCAGGAGGAGATGATAGAGACGAATCTGCTGGATTATATGGAAAATGAAAAGGATTCGGCAGGCAGAATTGTGAAGATAGAACCGCCCATTGCAAATGAGGCGAAAAAGGCTGCTGCAAAAAAAATGAGCAGGAAGGCGCGCAGTAAGGCGAGACAGCAGGAGCAGAAGCTCAGGGAAGAACTTTTACGAGCGCAGAAAGAGCGGGCAAGAAACGGAGGCAGGGAGAGTCCGTCTGCGGTACGGAGTCAGCAGCAGAAAATGGAACAGGTGGAAGCGAGGATTCGGGAAGCTGCGCTTACGGATGAACGCTATCGGCATCTTTTAGATGAAGAGGAGGAGAAGATTGTAAAAGATGTGATTAAAGAGTTTTTGAGTTAGAATAGATTTCATTTAGGAGAAAAGGGCAGGGGCATATCGAAAGCGATGTGTCCCTGTTTTTGGTCGTAAGAGAACTGGTCTGACTTTAATTAATAAATTATCTCTCTTCTAATGAATTATTCTGAGTTAGCCCTCTTCAATTACTTCAATGGAGAGATAGTCAAAATCAAGTTCCTCAATGAAGTTATCCTGCGTAAAGCGGGTTTTTGAATGACGCTGAAAATCTGTGATGTTGGATTCGAGCCAGATTGGTTTTTCAAGGTCAAATTCCAGACAGATAAAATTGAGTCCGGAGAAAATTTTACCGCAGAAAATACAGAAACCCCGGAAGATGGGGAAGCTTCTGAGGAAAAAGATAAAAAAGGCTTCTTTTCCGGAAGAAAAAAAGAGAAAAAGGAAGATGCCGTAAAGGCACAGATCAACGAGCTGCAGGATAAGGTAATGCGGCAGATGGCTGAGTTCGAGAACTTCCGCAAGCGCTCCGAAAAGGAAAAGTCTGCGATGTTCGAGACAGGCGCAAAGAGCGTGATCGAAAAGATCCTTCCTGTTGTAGATAATTTTGAAAGAGGACTTGCAACCGTACCGGAAGACGAAAAGGATGCTCCTTTTGTAGACGGTATGAACAAGGTTTACAGGCAGCTGCTAACAGAGCTTGAAAACCTTGGTGTAAAACCGATCGAAGCGGTCGGCAAAGAGTTCGATCCCAACTTCCACAACGCAGTGATGCAGGTGGAAAACGATGAGCTGGAACCCGGAACTGTAGCACAGGAGCTTTTAAAGGGCTACATGTACAGGGACACCGTGGTACGTCACAGCATGGTCGCTGTTGTGCAGGAATAAAAGCCTGCAGGCAGCTTTTCATAGATTTGAACAGAACATAAGACATTGCTTGAGATAGCCGATAAGGCAGAAGGAGAAAAGTTATGAGTAAGATTATTGGTATCGACCTTGGTACAACAAACAGTTGCGTAGCAGTTATGGAAGGCGGCAAGCCTACCGTTATCGCAAATGCAGAAGGAGCAAGAACAACACCTTCCGTAGTTGCATTCACAAAGACCGGTGAGAGACTGGTCGGCGAGCCTGCAAAACGTCAGGCAGTTACCAATGCAGACCGCACCATCGCTTCTATTAAGAGACATATGGGTACGGACTACAAGGTAGACATCGACGGAAAGAAATATTCCCCTCAGGAAATTTCCGCTATGATCCTGCAGAAGCTGAAAGCTGACGCAGAGAACTATCTGGGCGAGAAGGTATCCGAAGCAGTTATCACTGTTCCTGCATACTTCAACGATGCTCAGCGTCAGGCAACAAAGGATGCCGGCAAGATCGCAGGCCTTGATGTAAAGCGTATCATCAACGAGCCTACCGCAGCAGCTCTGGCATACGGACTTGACAACGAAAAAGAACAGAAGATCATGGTATACGACTTAGGCGGCGGTACATTCGATGTTTCCATCATCGAAATCGGTGACGGCGTTATCGAAGTTCTGGCAACCAATGGTGATACTCATCTGGGCGGCGATGATTTCGATAACAAGATCATTGATTGGATGGTTTCCGAATTTAAGGCTCAGCAGGGCGTAGACCTGTCTAAAGACAAGATGGCAATGCAGAGACTGAAAGAAGCAGCTGAAAAGGCGAAAAAGGAGCTGTCCAGTGCGACAACAACCAACATCAACCTGCCTTTCATCAGCATGAATGCAAACGGACCTCTGCACTTTGATATGGATCTGTCCAGAGCAAAATTTGATGAACTGACAAGCGATCTGGTAGAGCGTACTGCAATTCCGGTTCAGAACGCATTAAAGGATGCAGGCATTACCGCTTCCGAGCTTGGCAAGGTACTGTTGGTTGGTGGTTCTACCCGTATCCCGGCTGTACAGGATAAGGTAAAACAGCTGACCGGTCATGAACCCAGCAAGTCCTTAAACCCTGACGAGTGCGTTGCACTGGGTGCTTCCATCCAGGGCGGTAAGCTGGCAGGCGATGCAGGCGCAGGTGATATCCTGCTGCTGGATGTAACTCCTCTGTCTCTGTCCATTGAGACAATGGGTGGTATCGCAACCAGACTGATTGAGAGAAATACAACCATTCCTACAAAGAAGAGCCAGATCTTCTCTACTGCAGCTGATAACCAGACAGCCGTTGATATCAACGTTCTGCAGGGCGAGAGACAGTTCGCAAAGGACAACAAGTCCCTTGGACAGTTCCGTCTGGATGGTATTCCGCCTGCAATGCGTGGTGTACCGCAGATCGAGGTTACCTTCGATATCGATGCAAACGGTATTGTAAATGTATCCGCTAAGGATCTGGGCACAGGCAAGGAACAGCATATCACCATTACCGCTGGTTCCAACATGTCTGATGACGATATTAACAAGGCAGTAAAGGAAGCTGCTGAGTTTGAAGCGCAGGATAAGAAGAAGAAAGAAGCAATCGACACCAGAAACAGCGCAGACTCCTTCGTATTCCAGACCGAGAAGGCTCTGAATGAGGTTGGCGATAAAGTAGACGCAAGCGCAAAGGCAGGCGTTGAAGCAGATCTGAATGCACTGAAATCCCTGCTGGAGTCCACCAAGGATCAGGAGCTGACAGACAGTCAGGTAGCTGACATCAAGGCAGCTCAGGAGAAACTGATGCAGTCCGCTCAGGCGGTATTTGCAAAGGTTTATGAGCAGGCGCAGGGCGCAGCTGGTCAGGCAGGTCCTGATATGGGTAATGCAGCAGGTGCAGGCAGCAATGCAGGTGCAGGCAGCAATCCAGATGATGATGTTATTGACGGAGACTTCAGAGAAGTATAAAATAATACCCGGTAAATCGGCACAGTGCCAGATGACGCTGTGTCGGACCGGAAGAATGTACAATGGGGGCCGGATTCTTTCAGGCCCCTATCCGTGTGTAAACGCATATCTGCAACCTATGCAGGACGGATGCTTTGCGGTATTTTTGCATATGTTGCAGATATGCGTTATATGAAGATAAGCTTTAATAGAGGAGTTTGAATTATGGCGGAACAGAAAAGAGATTATTACGAAGTCCTCGGTGTTGACAAAAATGCCGATGACGCCGCTCTCAAAAAGGCATATCGTGCTCTTGCCAAGAAATATCATCCGGATATGAACCCTGGAGATAAAGAAGCAGAAAAGAAGTTTAAGGAAGCATCCGAAGCATATGCTGTTTTGAGTGATCCCGAAAAGAGACGTCAGTACGATCAGTTCGGACATGCGGCATTTGACGGTGGCGCAGGCGGAGCTGGCGGCTTCGGCGGTTTTGATTTTAACGGCGCAGATTTTGGAGACATTTTCGGGGATATTTTCGGAGATCTCTTTGGCGGACGCAGAGGTTCTGCCGGCGCAAGAAGCGGCCCCATGAAGGGAGCAAACCTGCGCACCAGCGTCAGAATCACCTTTGAAGAGGCCGTATTCGGTACGGAAAAAGAAATCGAGCTGACGGTGAAGGAAGAGTGTAAGACCTGTCACGGCACAGGCGCGAAGCCGGGAACCAGCCCGGAAACCTGTCCGAAGTGCGGCGGCAAGGGTCAGGTTGTATTTACGCAGCAGTCTTTCTTTGGAACAGTCCGTAACGTTCAGGCGTGCCCGGACTGCGGCGGTACCGGTAAGATTATCAAAGAAAAGTGTACCGATTGTCACGGAAGCGGTTTTGTTCCGATGAAGAAAAGGTTTGCAGTCACGATTCCGGCAGGTATCGACAACGGGCAGTGCAAGAGACTGGCAGGACAGGGCGAGCCCGGTATCAATGGCGGTCCGAGAGGTGATGTCCTGGTAGAAGTTATCGTTGGACAGCATCCGATTTTCCAGCGTCAGGATACCAACATCTACTCCACTGTTCCGGTTTCCTTTGCAGTGGCGGCACTGGGCGGCGAAGTTGTCATCGATACCGTGGATGGTAAGGTGATTTATGACGTCAAGGCAGGCACCCAGACTGATACGAGAGTTCGTTTAAAAGGCAAGGGCGTACCGTCTCTGCGCAACAAGGATCTGCGCGGCGATCATTATGTAACTCTGGTTGTACAGACTCCCGAACATCTTTCTGCAGAAGCAAAAGAGCTGCTGCGCAAGTTCGACGAAGCGACAGAAGACAGCTTACATGCGGCAGAACGTGTCAACAGCGGCGAAGCTCCGCATAAAGAAAAGAAAAAACGCGGATTTTTCAATAAAGACAAATAACGCGAGTGGACTGTAACATGTAATTCAGGAAGTGGCAGGCGTTTTGTGCATTTTGCGGATGCACAAGCGCCTGTTTTTGTGTTATAGTAAAAAACTGAGTTAGTGTGTTTTCGGGAGGTGTTTCAGATGAAGTGGAAAAAATTTAAAATAAAAACCGTGACAGATGCAGAAGATATTATTATCAGCACCCTGTACGATATCGGGTTGGAGGGTGCGCAGATCGAGGACAAGGTTCCGTTGACCGCGCTGGAAAAGGAGCAGATGTTTGTAGACATTCTGCCGGACGGTCCTGCGGACGACGGCATCGCATATCTGAGCTTTTTTGTGGAAGAAAAAGAGGACGGCAGTCTGGAATTAAACGGCGAACCTGTGACCGAAGCGCAGATCTGCGAAAAGGTGAAGGAAGAGCTGGATGGTCTGCGCATGTTCTGTGAGATCGGGGAAGGCAGCATTGCGGTAGATGAAACCGAGGATATCGACTGGATCAACAATTGGAAGCAGTATTTCCATCAGTTTTACATCGACGATCTTCTGGTAATTCCGTCCTGGGAGGAAGTCAAACCGGAGGATCAGGGCAAGATGATCCTGCACATTGATCCGGGCACGGCGTTCGGAACCGGTATGCATGAGACAACGCAGCTGTGCATCCGTCAGCTGAAAAAATTTATCACACCGGAGACAGAGCTTTTGGATGTGGGAACCGGCAGCGGTATTCTGGCAATTCTATCTCTGATGTACGGCGCAAAGCATGCGGTCGGAACAGACCTCGATCCCTGCGCGGTGGATGCGGTTGCGGACAATATGGCAAACAACGGCATTGCACCGGAGCAGTTTGAAATGATGATCGGAAATATCATCAATGACAAGGCAGTCCAGGATCAGGTGGGCTATGAAAAATACGATATCGTCGTTGCAAATATTTTAGCGGACGTTCTGGTTCCGCTGACACCCGTGATTGTAAATCAGCTGAAAGAAGGCGGCATTTACATCACATCCGGCATCATCGATGATAAGGAAACGGTCGTAACGGAGGCAGTAAAGGCAGCAGGCCTGGAACTGCTCGAGGTAACATATCAGGGCGAATGGGTCAGCGTGACTGCACGGAAGAAGGAAACGCAGTGCGCAGGATGAAATGAAATGCAACACAGGTTGAAGCGTGTCGTACAGACGAAAAGAAACCAAAAGGGGCGTCAGGAATCAAATGTATCAGTTTTTTGTGGAGCCTTCCCAGATCCAGGGCAATCGGATTGTGATAACGGGAAGCGATGTCAACCATATTAAAAATGTGCTTCGAATGAAGCCGGGCGAAGAAATTGCAGTATCCAACGGTATAGACGGCAAGGAATACCGCTGCGGGATCGAAGAGCTTCTGGAGGAGGAAATTATCTGTACGCTGCGTTTTATCAAAGAAGACGGGCTGGAACTGCCGGCGCGGGTGACTTTTTTTCAGGGGCTGCCCAAGGCGGACAAGATGGAATTTATCGTGCAGAAGCTGGTGGAGCTCGGCGCATACCGGATTGTGCCGGTGGCGTTGAAGCGCAGTGTCGTTCATCTGGATGAAAAAAAGGCGAAAGCGCGGCAGGCGCGCTGGCAGTCGATTGCAGAAGCAGCAGCGAAGCAGAGCAAGCGCCGGATTGTGCCGGAGGTTGGGGCAGTCTGCACTTTAAAGGAAGCGCTGGAACAGACGAAGCAGATGGATTTAAAACTGATTCCCTACGAGCTTTCCGAAGGGATGATGCGGACGAGAAAGCTGATCGAAAGCGCAGCGCCCGGGCAGGAAATCGGTGTGTTTATCGGTCCGGAGGGCGGCTTTGAAGAGGCAGAGGTAGAGCTTGCGATGCAGTCCGGATTTATGCCGGTAACACTGGGCAAACGGATTTTGCGGACGGAGACAGCTGGGCTGACCGTGATGGCGTGGCTGATGTACCAGTTGGAAGACTCTGGCATATCATAAAGCAGGAAACGGTTTGCCCTGTGGCGACCGGGTTCAAACGGATTTTTTTCGAGATTTTGGAAAAAGCAGGTGAAAGGTTATGGAATGTTATCTGGACAACTCGGCTACAACGCGGTGCCTGGACAGCGCGGCAGCGCTGATGGCCGGGATTTTATGTACGGACTACGGAAATCCGTCCAGTTTGCATCATAAAGGGGTGCAGGCGGAGGAATATGTCCGCCATGCGCGGGAAGTGATTGCAAAGACATTAAAGGTTACGCCCAAGGAGATCTTCTTTACCTCCGGCGGGACGGAGTCGGATAATCTGGCGCTGCGCGGTGCAGCGTATGCAAATGCACGGCAGGGCAAGCATCTGATTACGACATCGATCGAGCATCCGGCGATCCTCAATACGATGCAGTATCTGGAGCAGCAGGGCTTTGAGGTGACGTATCTGCCGGTCGATGAAAACGGAAAAATCCGTTTGTCCGATCTGGAAGCGGCGATCCGTCCGGATACGATTCTGGTTTCGATCATGCACACGAATAATGAGATCGGAGCCCTTGAGCCGATCGCAGAGGCGGGCGAGCTGATCAAACGCGTCAATCCGAACACGCTGTTCCACGTGGACGCGGTGCAGGGCTATGGCAAGGCAAAAATTCTGCCGAAACGGATGAAAATCGACATGCTGTCTGTTTCGGGACACAAAATCCACGGACCAAAGGGAATCGGATTTTTGTATGTCGGAGATCGCGTGAAAATCCGTCCCATCGTGTTCGGCGGCGGACAGGAGCGGGGACTGCGCTCCGGCACAGAAAACGTTCCGGCAATCGCAGGCATGGGAAAAGCGGCAGAGGAGATGTATCAGAACCTGGATACCGATCTGGATCGGATGTATGCGCTGAAACAACGGCTTGCCGACGGCATTTCCACGATGGAAAATGTGCGGATCAACGGACTTTGCGGACGGGACAGCGCACCGCATGTGCTGAGCGTGTCGTTTGCAGGGGTGCGCAGCGAGGTGCTTTTGCATGCGCTGGAGGAACGGGAAATCTATGTGTCCGCAGGAAGCGCGTGCGCATCGAACCATCCGGATACGGCAGGGAGCGCGACGCTTCGAGCGATCGGTCTGCCGAAGGAGCTGTTAAATTCGACGATCCGTTTCAGCCTTTCCGTCTTTACGACAGAAGAAGAAATTGATTATACGGTACAGGTGCTGCACGAGCTGGTTCCGATGCTGCGCCGGTTTACCAGAAGATAAGAGGATACCTCCGCTTTTGAGGTGCAGACGACCGGGAAAGCGGGAGAGCAATACGCTGCAGCCTGCCTGCGGCCGGAGGACAGACGGCAGGCAAATGCTGCGGATGAAGAAAGGAAATGAGCATGTATAAAGCTTTTCTGATTAAATATGCAGAAATCGGCGTAAAGGGCAAAAACAGGGATCTGTTTGAGGAAGCGCTGGTTCGCCAGATCAAGTATGCGTTAAAGCGCTGCGAAGGAGAATTCCGGGTACGCCGAACGAGAGGACGTATCTATATTGATGTATTATCGGATGATTATGACTATGAAGAAACCATCGACAACTTGAAGACTGTCTGCGGCGTCAGCGCGATCTGTCCGATGGTTCAGCTCGAAGACGAAGGCTTCGACAAGCTGTGCGAGAGTGCGGTTTCCTATATGGACGAGCACTATCCGGACAAAAACATCACCTTCAAGGTCAATGCGCGCCGTGCCCGCAAAAACTATCCTGTGGAGTCGATGGAGATCAATGCATCTGTCGGTGAAAAGATCCTGCAGGCGTTCCCTGAGATCCGCGTGGACGTCCACAATCCTGACGTGATGCTTTATATCGAGGTACGCGAGCATATTTATATTTATTCGATCGAAATTCCCGGTCCCGGCGGTATGCCGGTCGGCACCAACGGTAAGGCGATGCTGCTGTTATCCGGCGGTATCGATTCTCCGGTTGCCGGATTTATGGTTGCAAAGAGAGGCGTCAAGATTGACGCGGTTTATTTCCATGCGCCTCCGTACACCAGCGAGCGCGCAAAGCAGAAGGTTGTAGATCTTGCAAAGCTGGTAGCACGTTACAGCGGACCGATCTATCTGCATGTCATCAATTTTACGGAGATTCAGCTGGCGATTTATGAAAAGTGCCCGCACGATGAGCTGACGATCATTATGCGCCGTTACATGATGAAAATCGCAGAAGACATTGCGAAAAAGACGGAATGCCTCGGACTGATCACCGGTGAGAGCATCGGACAGGTTGCGAGCCAGACGATCCAGTCCCTCGCGGTAACGAATGAAGTCTGCACCCTGCCGGTATTCCGTCCCTGTATCGGGCTGGACAAGCAGGAGATCGTGGAGATTTCCGAAAAGATCGGTACCTATGAGACGTCAATCCTGCCCTTCGAGGATTGCTGTACGATTTTCGTCGCAAAGCATCCTGTTACCAAACCGAATCTCGCAGTGATCAAGCGCCATGAAGAGAACTTAAAGGACTGCATCGATGAAATGATGCAGCGTGCACTGGATACGGAAGAACTGATTGTGGTCGAGGCGCAGTAAGGCACCTTTGGGGCGCGTGCGGCAAGTCGCGTAAGCGGCAGATTTCAAATTGCCGCACTGCGCATTCAGAAGGTATTGCTGCCAGTTCACCCGCGCCATTCGCAAAAGCGCATCTTCGATGCTCTCCGCTGCTTCGCAGCTCTTTTTGCTCATGAGATGGCGCTCCCTTCGTACCTTTCTGCAAGCAGATTTTCATGCAAGCATGAAATCTACTTGCAGAAAGGTACGAGTGAACTGGGAGGGACAACTAAAATAAAATGGAATCCCGTATACGGGATTCCAGCGCGTGCGGCAAGCCGCGTAAGCGGCAGATTCCAAATTGCCGCACTGCGCATTCAGGCTTTTTAATTTGTTTTCATACTGAAAACAAATTAAAAAGCCCCCCGATCTCTCGGAGAGCTTTCTGATCCGTTTTGAATTAGATCATGTAGGGCTTAAGAACTTCCAGTACAGCATCAACATTGGTGTCTTCTGCATGGATGTTTAAGTCGATCGGCTTGGAAAGATCCAGGCTGAAGATACCCATGATAGATTTAGCATCGATAACGTATCTGCCGGATACCAAGTCGAAATCGTAATCGAATTTGGTAATGTCGTTTACAAAAGATTTTACCTTATCGATAGAGTTTAAGGAAATCTGAACTGTTTTCATGATAACTACCTCCTTTGGGTTCATACCTTCTGATCCTATATTAGCAAACTATCGTCACAAAAGTCAATTATCAAACGTAACAAAAATGGTGGAGAATAATATGAAAAGTGTTGCATTACATAATTTAGGTTGCAAAGTGAATGCGTATGAGCTGGAGGTTATGCAACAAAAGTTACAAGATCGGGGATATAAAATTGTGCCTTTTGATTCCGATGCGGACATTTATATTGTAAATACCTGTACCGTAACCAACATTGCAGACCGGAAGAGCCGTCAGATGCTGCACCGGGCAAAGCACAAAAATCCGGACGCGGTTGTCGTTGCGGTCGGATGCTTTGTACAGGCGGACGAGGAAAACAGAATGGACGACTGCATTGATCTGGCGGTGGGAAACCAGCATAAAAAGGATATCGTGGAGATTCTGGAGGCGTATCTGGAGGAGCATACTGCAGACGCCAGCGCCGTGACAGACATCGGCGCCGTGCGGGAGTATGAGGAAATGCGCATGGAGCAGAGCACGGAGCACACGCGCGCGTATATCAAGATTCAGGACGGCTGCAACCAGTTCTGCTCGTATTGTATCATTCCATTTGTGCGTGGACGCGTCCGGAGCAGAAAGCAGGAGGATGTGTTGGCTGAGGTAAGAGGGCTGGCGGAAAAAGGCTTTCAGGAGGTCGTCATCACCGGTATTCATTTGAGCTCCTACGGCATGGATTTTATCGGAGAGACGGACGGAGATTACCTGAAAAACGGAAAAGATTTGCGGGGAACGGCGTTTGAACGCGCCTATCTGGTTTCTTTGCTGGAGGAAATCGCAAAGGTGGACGGCATTCGCAGAATCCGTCTGGGTTCGCTGGAGCCCCGTATCATCACAGAAGAGTTTGCCGGACGGCTGGCGGCGATTCCGCAGCTTTGTCCGCATTTTCACCTGTCTCTGCAGAGTGGCTGCAATGAAACGCTCAAGCGGATGAATAGACATTATACGGCGGAGGAATACTATGAAAAAGTGCAGATTCTCCGCAAGTATTTTGAACATCCTGCGATTACGACGGATGTAATCGTCGGTTTCCCTGGAGAAACTGCGGAGGAATTTGCGGTGACGAAGACATTTCTGGAAAAGGTTCATTTCTTTGAAATGCATATTTTCAAATATTCCCGCAGAAAAGGTACGGTTGCAGACAAACTGCCCGGACAGCTGACGGACGCGCAGAAGACGGAACGCAGCGGACAGCTGCTGGCGCTGGAAAAGGAACAGTCCAGAGAATTCCGTGCGCATTATCTGGGACAGGAAGTGGAAGTCCTGATCGAAGAGCAGAAGGAGATCGGCGGAAAGGTATACTGGCTCGGTCATACGGATACCTATGTAAAGGCTGCGTTTGCGGCGGACAGTGCAGAATGCATGGATTATTCGAACCGGCTGGTGCACGGACGAGCGGTTTCTTTCCTGTCGGACGAGGTTTTGGAAATTGCATTGAATTTTTAAGAGAAGTAGGGTAAGATAGGTTATAGAGCTTTGAACAAAGGACGTGACAATATGCAGGATTTGGAAAATACACAGTATTTTAAAGTAGAAGTAGAGCCGGAAAATGGCGTAAAAATGATCCTTTCTGAAGTGTATGAAGCACTTTCTGAAAAAGGCTATGATCCGGTGAGTCAGATTGTCGGCTATATTATGTCCGGAGATCCGACCTATATTACCAGCTATCGCAACGCACGCGGTCTGATCGGACGGGTGGAGCGCGACGAGCTGGTAGAGGAAATGCTCAAGGAGTACATCGAGAAGAATCACTGGAAGCGCTGAGCGACCAGAGGAACAACAAGGAGAAGCGGGATGCGAGTGATGGGGCTTGATTTCGGTTCCAAGACAGTGGGAGTTGCCATCAGCGACCCGCTTTTTGTGACTGCCCAGGGAATCGAAATCATCAGAAGAAAAGAAGAGAATAAGCTGCGCCATACGCTGCAGCGAATTGAAGAACTGATCGGAGAATACGAGGTCGGGCAGATTGTGCTCGGTCTTCCGAAAAATATGAACGCCACAGAGGGAGAGCGCGTGGAGAAGACGAAGGAATTTGCGGATAAGCTGGCACGCAGAACCGGACTTCCGGTGGCATTTATGGATGAGAGACTGACGACGGTTGCAGCGGACCGCACGATGATGGAAGTCGGCGTGCGCCGGGAAAACCGGAAGGAATATGTGGATATGATTGCAGCTGTGCTGATTTTACAGGAATATCTGGACAGACAGCGGATGCAGACAGAGAACGGACAGGAGAATTAAGCTTTGGAAAAGATTACATTTTGCCCGGAGGACGGGGAAGCCGTTGAATTTTTTGTGCTGGAACAGACCAGACTCGGCGGAGTTGATTATATTCTGGTAACAGACAGTGAAGACGACGATGCGGAAGCGCTGATTTTAAAGGACGTTTCTGCGCCGGAGGACGAAGAAGCCATTTACAGCATCGTAGATGACGATAAAGAAATGGATGCAGTGGCTGCGATTTTTACAGATATGCTCGAGGATATTGAGCTTGAAAAGGAATAAATGCGAGCACCTTTTTCGTGCAGCACAACGTGATTTATCCCTGCTATAAAAATAAAAATGGAGGTAATTTTGCTTGAAAAGAACAAAAAAAGTGAATATTGACGGCCCCAGCCTGAAGATTATACCATTGGGCGGACTGGAGCAGATCGGAATGAACATTACTGCCTTTGAATACGAAGACAGTATTGTTGTAGTTGACTGCGGCCTTTCTTTCCCTGATGACGATATGCTGGGAATCGATCTGGTGATTCCGGACGTGACTTATTTAAAGGAAAATGCGGATCGGGTAAAGGGATTTGTGATTACGCACGGTCATGAGGATCATATCGGAGCGCTTCCGTATGTGCTGCGGGAGTTGAATATTCCGATCTATGCGACCAGACTGACGATGGGACTGATCGAAAACAAGCTGCGCGAGCACAATCTGCTCGGTCACACGAAGCGTAAGGTGATCAAATTCGGACAGTCCGTAAATCTGGGACAGTTTAGGATCGAATTTATCAAGACGAACCATAGCATCGTAGACGCGGCTGCACTGGCGATCCATTCTCCTGCGGGAACAGTTGTCCATACCGGTGACTTTAAGGTGGACTATACTCCGGTATTTGGTGAAGCAATCGATTTGCAGCGGTTCGCGGAGCTTGGCAAAAAAGGCGTGCTGGCGCTGATGTGTGATTCCACCAACGCGGAACGGAAAGGCTTTACACAGTCTGAGCGGACGGTAGGACATACCTTTGATACGATTTTCCATGAGCATCAGGGCTCCCGGCTGATCATTGCGACGTTTGCATCCAATGTGGACCGGGTACAGCAGATTATCAATACTGCGCATAAATATGGACGGAAAGTTGTGGTTGAAGGCCGCAGCATGGTAAATATCATTGATACAGCCATGAACCTTGGCTGCATCAACATCCCGGAGAATACGCTGGTGGATATTGACCGCCTGAAGGATTATCCGGACGACAGAACCGTTATTATTACAACAGGAAGCCAGGGCGAGAACATGGCGGCGTTGAGCCGTATGGCATCGAGCGTTCACAGAAAGGTTTCCATCGGACCCAACGATACGATTATTTTCTCCTCGAATCCGATTCCCGGTAACGAAAAAGCCGTAACGAGAGTCATCAACGAGCTGGAGATGAAGGGTGCAGAGGTTATTTTCCAGGATGTCCATGTTTCCGGACATGCATGTCAGGAAGAGATCAAGCTGATTTATACGCTGGTTCATCCCAAATACGCGATTCCGGTGCACGGCGAATACAAGCACCTGAAGGCCCAGGCGGGCATCGCGCAGGAGCTCGGAATCCAGAAGGAAAATATTTTCATCCTGCGCTCCGGCAATGTTCTGGAATTAAATGAGGAAAAGGCTGGCGTGACCGGACAGGTTGCGGCTGGCGCAATTCTGGTAGATGGTCTTGGTATCGGTGATGTCGGAAACGTTGTGCTGCGTGACAGACAGCATCTGGCAGAGGACGGTATCATGATCGTTGTTGTTGCATTGGACAGCATCAGCGGACAGATCGCAAGCGGTCCGGATCTCGTATCCAGAGGCTTCGTTTACGTCAAAGAATCTGATGCACTGATGGACGAGGCACGCGACCTGATGGAAAACGTTATGGAGGGCTGCGTGAGCAGAGGCTGTACCGACTGGGGCAGAATCAAGACCGCGATCAAGGACAATTTAGGCGACTTTATCTGGAAAAAGACGAAGAGACGCCCGATGATTTTACCGATCATTATGGAAGTGTAAAGTAAGGGGAAACATGAGCAGAGTTGAGACAGCTTTGGAGGAACTGATTGCCGCGGTAATCGCTTCTGAAGAATACAGGGAATATGACAGACAGAAACAAATCATGAAGGAGCAACCGGAATTAAAAGCCCAGATCGACCGGTTCCGGCAGGAAAATTTTGAACTGCAGAATTCGGCTCAGGCGGATGAGCTTTTTGACAGGACGGATGAATTTTCGAGGCGTCTGGAGGAGTTCCGCAAAAATCCGCTGGTGGACGAATTCCTGAACGCAGAGCTGGATTTTTGCAGGATGATTCAGGAGATCAACGGAAAAATCGTGGAGGCAGTGAACTTTGAGTAATAAGAAAAAAGCAAAGCATCAGTCGAAAAAAAACTCTGTGGCAAAAAATATTGCAGGCGGCGCGGTCGGAACGATTTTTAATGCGGTTCTGATCATTGTCGCTGTGATGCTGATCTACTATTTCGCAGTTTCCGCGTATCAGTACGGTGTGCGGATTTACGGGGAGCCTGCAATTTCGGAGGAACCCGGAACCGAAATAAACGTAACAATTACGGACGGAATGGATTTTAAAGGGATTGCGAAGCAGCTCTACGAAAAGGGCCTGGTCCGGGAAGAGAGACTGTTTTATATTCAGGAGCGCTTATCCAACTATTCAGAGGACGGCTTTGTGGCGGGCGATTATGTGCTTTCCACTGCGATGACGCCGGATGAAATGATGGATGTGATGGGCGCAGGCGGAGACGATAAATGATTGTAGAAGAGAGAATGCGAACGTTTATCAATTCTCTGGACCCCGGAGAGCCTGCATGGCTGGACGAGATTCGCAGCAGTGCGCTGCAGGATAACGTGCCGATTATCCGGATGGAGATGGGAAGTCTGCTGCGTTTTCTATTGACTCTCAGACGGCCGTCTTCTATCCTTGAGGTAGGGACGGCCGTTGGTTATTCCGCTCTTTTTATGAGCGAATACATGCCGGAGAATTGCCATATTACGACGATTGAAAAATATGAAAAACGGATTCCGATCGCAAAACAGAACTTCAAAACAGCCGGTCGGGAGGACAAGATCACGCTGCTGGAGGGCGATGCAGCAGAAATTCTGGCAGAGCTGTCGCAGCCGTTTGATTTTATTTTCATGGATGCGGCGAAAGGACAGTATATGCACTTTTTGCCGGACGTCCTGCGCCTGCTTGCGCCGGGCGGTCTGCTGGTTTCGGATAACGTGCTGCAGGAAGGCAATATCATCGAATCCCGCTATGCGGTGTGCAGACGCGATCGGACGATTCATGCGAGGATGCGGGAATATTTATACACCCTGACCCACCATGGCGAGCTGGAAACGGTCGTGCTTCCGGTGGGAGACGGAGCGACGCTGAGCGTGAAGCTGCCCGAAAAAGAGCAGAACGCACAGCCGTGAAATGGAGAATGAGGAGAGCAAATCAGATGAAAAAACCGGAATTGCTGATTCCGGCCGGCAGTCTTGAGGTGTTAAAGACTGCGGTCAATTTTGGAGCGGATGCAGTTTATATCGGCGGAGAGGCGTTTGGACTGCGGGCAAAGGCGAAGAATTTTTCCCCGGAGGATATGGCGGAGGGGATCGCCTATGCGCATGATCGGGGCGTTAAGGTCTATGTGACAGCGAATATTTTAGCACATAACGGAGATCTGGAAGCGGCTTCGGATTATTTTATGGAGCTGAAGCACTTAAAAACAAAAGACGGCAGACCGGTTCCGCCGGATGCGCTGATTATTTCCGATCCCGGACTGTTCATGATTGCGAAGCGAGTGTGCCCGGAGATCGAGCTGCACATTTCCACGCAGGCAAACAGCACGAACTACGAGACGTGGCTGTTCTGGTGGAATCTGGGCGCAAAGCGTGTGGTTTCCGCACGGGAGCTTTCCCTGGCAGAGCTGAAGAAAATCCGCAGCCATATTCCGTCTGATATGGAAATTGAGAGCTTCGTGCACGGCGCGATGTGTATTTCCTATTCCGGCCGCTGCCTTCTGAGCAATTATTTTACCGGACGGGACGCCAACCGCGGTGCATGTACCCATCCGTGCCGCTGGAAATATGCGGTGATGGAAGAATCCAGACCAGGCGAATATCTGCCGGTTTATGAAAACGAAAGAGGAACGTTTATTTTCAATTCCAAGGATCTGTGTATGCTCGAGCATATTCCGGATCTGCTGGATGCGGGAATTGACAGCTTTAAAATAGAAGGACGGATGAAGACAGCGCTGTATGTGGCGACGGTGGCGCGGACATATCGGAAAGCAATTGACGACTGTCTGGAATCCGAAGAAAAATACCGCGCCAATATGGACTGGTACCACCGCGAAATTTCACGCTGTACCTATCGACAGTTTACAACGGGCTTTTATTACGGAAAGCCGAATGAAGAATCTCAGATTTATGATTCTAATACCTATCAAAGTGATGCGGTTTATCTGGGCACTGTTTACGAGACGGATCGAAAGGGCCGTGCAAGGATCGAACAGCGTAATAAATTCTGCGTGGGCGATGTGATCGAGATCATGAAGCCGGACGGCAGAAATGTGGCATGTCAGGTGCTGCAGATCCAGGACGATCAGGGGGAAAAAATGGAGAGCGCGCCCCATCCGAAGCAGGAGCTGTGGCTGACGCTTTCTGAGACCGCAGAAACGGGAGATTTACTTCGTACAATTGGCGAAAAGGAGACGGACGAATGAGTGAAGTGCTGAATGTGGAAAAGCTGTTTGGAGAAAATGTATTCACCCTTGGAAAGATGCAGGAGCGTCTTCCCAAAAAAGCGTTCGCGGAAGTGAAACGCGTCATGGAGCATGGCGGTGAGCTGGACAACGCGACAGCGGACGTTGTGGCAAAGACGATGAAGGACTGGGCAGTGGAGCATGGCGCGACCCATTACACCCACTGGTTCCAGCCGCTGACCGGCATCACGGCGGAGAAGCATGATTCCTTCGTGACACATCCGGATGAGAACGGAAAGATGCTGATGGAGTTTTCCGGCAAGGAGCTGATTAAGGGCGAGGCAGACGCTTCGTCATTTCCCTCCGGCGGTCTGCGTTCCACATTTGAAGCGAGAGGCTATACGGTATGGGATATCACTTCCCCTGCGTTTTTAAAAGAAGATGCGACGGGTGTGATTCTGTGTATCCCGACGGCGTTCTGCTCCTTTACAGGTGAGGCACTCGATAAAAAGACTCCGCTGCTTCGTTCGATGGAAGCAATTTCCCAGCAGGCGATGCGAATCGTTCGTCTGTTCAACAAAAACACGACGGCGACAAAAGTTACTCCGTCTGTCGGCGCGGAGCAGGAGTATTTCCTGATTGACCGGGCAAAATATTTACAGAGAAAAGACCTGATTTTTTCCGGCAGAACGCTGTTCGGCGCGTCCGCACCGAAAGGGCAGGAGCTGGAGGATCATTATTTCGGCGTGATCCGCGAGCGGGTCGGTGCGTTTATGAAGGATTTAAACGTGGAGCTGTGGAAGCTCGGCGTGACAGCAAAGACGCAGCACAATGAGGTTGCGCCCGCGCAGCACGAGCTTGCCCCGGTCTATGAAACTGCGAACATTGCAATGGATCACAACCAGCTTGTCATGGAGACGATGAAAAAGGTGGCAGAGCGTCATAACCTGCGCTGCCTGCTGCACGAAAAGCCGTTTGCAGGCGTTAACGGCTCCGGCAAGCACGACAACTGGTCGATTACGACGGATACCGGCATGAATCTGCTGGATCCCGGTGAGACGCCAAATGAAAATATTCAGTTTTTATTGGTGCTTGCCTGCGTTATCAAGGCTGTGGATACACATGCCGACCTGCTGCGCAGAAGCGCCTCCAACGTCGGTAACGATCTTCGTCTCGGTGCAAGCGAAGCGCCGCCGGCAATCGTTTCCGTATTTCTGGGCACACAGCTGGAGGATGTGGTAAGACAGCTTGTGGAAACCGGCGAAGCCCGTTCCTGCCTGGAGGGTTCTACGTTACATACCGGCGTTTCCACTGTGCCTGATCTGCCGATGGATGCGACGGACAGAAACCGTACTTCTCCGTTTGCCTTTACCGGAAACAAGTTCGAGTTCCGTATGGTCGGCTCTTCGGATTCGATCGGAAGCCCGACGACGACGATCAACGCAATTGTCGCAGAGGCGTTCTGCGAAGCTGCTGACCGACTGGAAGCTGCCGGGGAAGAAAATTTCGACATGGCGGTGCACGATCTGATTAAGGAATATATGACGGCACATCAGCGCATTCTTTTCAACGGAGACGGTTATTCGAAGGAATGGGAGAAAGAGGCGCAGCGCCGCGGCCTTCCGGTATTCCCGGGTATGATCGATTCGGTGGAGGCACTGACGACCGATAAGGCGATCCGGTTGTATGAGCGTTTCGGCATCTACAACCGTGCAGAGCTGGAATCCAGAAAAGAGATTGTTTACGAAACCTATGTCAAGACGATTCATATTGAGGCAAAGACGATGATCGATATGGCGTCGAAAGATATTCTCCCTGCCGTCATTCGGTACACAAAGACGTTGGCGGATACCATCGCTTCCCTGGAATCAGTCGGTGCAGACAGCAGCGTTTCAAAAACGCTGTTGAAGGATACCTCAGCTCTGCTGTCTCAGGCTTCCGCCGCGCTGGAAGACCTGAAACAAAAGGAAGCAGACGGAAACGTGCAGAAGAAAGATGCGAGAAAGCAGGCATTTTTTTATCGGGACGAGATCGTTCCTGCAATGGAAGCCCTGCGCGCACCGGTAGATGCGCTCGAGATGAAGGTAGACCGTTCGTTCTGGCCGATGCCGGGATATGCGGATTTGCTGTTTGAAGTGTAAAAACGCGTCAGCGGATTCGACGCAGGAAATCCTCGTGAATCCGCTGACGAAGCGGCAGGTGGATCTGGAAAAAATAAAAAATAAAAAATTTAAAAAAAGGCTTGCATTTTCTGTGAATGTGTTGTATATTAAATAAGCGCTGTGAGACAGGGAAACAAAATCACAGAGAACAAGACTTAGGGCTATCGCCAAACGGTAAGGCAACGGACTCTGACTCCGTCATTTTCCAGGTTCGAATCCTGGTAGCCCTGTTATAAACCCCGAAGGAAAATTCCTCCGGGGTTTTTGCTATAATGGCGCGTGTGAACAATAACAATGCGTCGGGATCAAAACCCCAGACCTGGATGCCGGGTTGCCGAACCATGGGATTCCTGCTATAATAATCGCAAAAGAGGGCACAGCCAGTACCGGAGGAAAGACGGATATGTATACATTTGACAGCAGAGTGCGCTACAGCGAAACCGGGGAAGAAGGCTTGCTGAGCCTGCCGGCGATCGTGGATTATTTTCAGGATGTTTCGACGTTTCAGTCGGAGGATCTCGGAATTGGTATTGATTTTTTGAAAGAAAAGGATCTGCTCTGGGTGATGAGTGCGTGGCAGGTGGTGGTACACCGCTATCCGGTCCTCGGAGAAAAAATCAGGATCGGGACGATTCCATACGAGCTGCGCGGCTTTATGGGACTGCGTAATTTTTTTATGGACACGGAAGGCGGAGAGCGGCTGGCGGAAGCAAATTCGGTCTGGTCTCTGATCAATCACAAAAAGGGCGTTCCGGTGCGGGTGCTGCCGGAGATGGTCGAAAAATACGACGTGAAAGAACGTTTGCAGATGGACTATGCGCCGCGTAAAATTGCAGTGCCCCAGGGCGGCATCAGACAGGAGCCTTTCCGGGTAGAAAGACAGCACTTAGATGGCAACCACCACGTCAATAATGGACAGTACATTTCGATGGCGATGGCGTATTTGCCGGAAAATTTTGCAATCAGACAGATGCGGGCGGAGTATAAAAAATCCGCACTGCTTCACGATATAGTGGTTCCGATCATTGTGACGGAGGCAGACCGCGTAACCGTTTCCCTGTGCAGCGAGGACGAAGCTCCGTTTGTGGTCGTCGAGCTGACAGGAAGATAAAGGAAAATAATATGCTGGAAATTGGAACAATTCAGAATCTGACAGTAGTAAAAAAAGTGGATTTCGGCGTTTATCTGGCAGAGCCCGGAGAAGAGGACAAAAGAGTGCTTCTTCCGGCAAGACAGGTTCCGCCGCAGACCTCGGTCGGGGATCAGATTGAGGTTTTCTTATATAAAGATTCGAGCGACCGGCTGATTTCAACAACGGCGCGCCCGAAGCTTTTGCTTGGTGAGGTTGTAGAGCTTACGGTTGCGCAGACTGCGAAAATGGGAGCATTTCTGGAATGGGGACTGGAAAAAGACCTCTTCCTTCCGTTCAAGGAGCAGACCAGAAAGGTAAAAGAGGGCGACCGTTTCCCGGTTGCTTTGTATGTGGACAAGAGCGGGCGGCTCTGTGGGACAATGAAGGTATATCATTATCTGCGCACCGACAGCCCTTATCATAAGGATGACAGAGTGAGCGGCTGTCTGTATGAAATCAGCCGCCAGTTCGGCGCGTTCGTGGCAGTGGACAATCAATATTCCGCGCTGATTCCTCCGAAGGAAATGTACGGAGAATTAAAGGTCGGTGACCATGTGGAAGCCAGGGTTGTCCGGGTACATGAGGACGGCAAGCTGGATTTGAGCGTGCGGGAAAAGGCGTACCTGCAGATCGAGACGGATGCAGAGAAGGTCATGAAGCTGATCGACAGCTTCGACGGCGTGCTTCCGTTTACCGACAAGGCTTCTCCGGAGGTCATTCGCAGGGAGCTTGCGATGAGCAAAAACGAGTTCAAGCGTGCGGTCGGCAACCTGCTGAAAAACGGCAGGATTGAGATCACAGAAAAAACGATCCGCAGGATATAAGGCGGCGGGTGCGCTCCGTGGGGGCGGAGAGTGACGAAGCTGATACAACGGGGAAGCGTTTGAAAGGCGTTCGCTGTGAGAAAAGAAGTGAGCAGAGGGTTATGAGAAGGTATTCAGTTCTGGGAATTTCCTTAATGGATTTTTCCGCAAGAGAGGGTCTGCGCAGGGCGGAGCATTTTTTGCAGACCGGGGCACTCAATACAACAAGCTATATTAACGCGCAGTCTCTGTCGATGGCGTCCAGGGACGAACAGGTCAAGGAGTATCTGGAAGAGACGGATCTGATGTTCTGTCTGGAGCCGGATATTTTGGAGGCAGCAGGAATCGCATCTCCCGGCAGGGTTCGGGAAATCGAGGACCGGATGTTTTTGCGGGAGTTTTTGAAAAGACTGGCAAGACAGCATGACAAGGTTTATCTGCTGGGCGACACGGATAAACAGGCGCAGGAACTGCAGGAGATGCTTCTAAACGCGCAGGAAAATTTAAATATCGTGGATGTGCGCGGCTACGAGGAATTTGAGTATCAGCCTCAGCGACTGATGAACGCGATGAACGAAGCTGCGCCGAAGGTGATTTTTTCCCGGATGACATATCCGCTGGATCTGGAGCTGATGCACAGCGGCCGCAAATTTTTAAACGCGGAGCTTTGGGTGGCGTTGCCGGAGACGAAATTAAAAGAAAAGGTGAGGACGACGTTCTGGAGAAAGGTGCGGAAAAAGATTTTTCAGAAAAAAGTCAATGAATATAATCTGGAAAAGGCGGAGCAATAAGTACTTCGCCTTTTATAGTTCCTAGCAAAAGAACGTCTGGAATTCCGCAGTTATAGGTTTTGCATAAATTTTTTGCGATTTCCTATAGATTTTTTTGTGGTTTTCTTTTAGAATATAGTTTGGGTATAGTAAAAATCGCAGGAGACAGACTGGCTTTTTGTCGAAGAATGCGCGAAGTGAAGGAGACGGGGTTTATGATATCGAATCAGATTTTACAGAGTACACTGGATGGCTTGAAGGCGATTGCCAGAGTCGAATTATGTGTGATTGATGTGGATGGAAAGACCGCTGCGACGACAGCAGACGGACTGGAAGAATATCTGCCGCAGGCGAGAGCCTTTGTGGATTCCCCTGCAGACAGCCAGGAGGTTCAGGGAAATCAGTTTTTTAAGATCTATGACGAGCAGCAGCTGGAATATATTCTGATTGTAGGCGGTGCCGGTGAAAATATTTATATGATCGGCAAGATGGCTGCATTCCAGATTCAGAACCTGCTTGTGGCGTATAAAGAGCGCTTCGATAAGGATAACTTTATCAAAAACCTGTTGCTGGATAACCTGCTTTTGGTGGACATTTACAGCAGGGCGAAGAAGCTCTATATTCCGGTGGATGCGCAGCGAGTTGTCCTGATTATCGAATGCAGCGCGGGACGGGAGGATAACATCCTGGAGCAGATGCGTCCGGTATTTGGTAATAATAACCGGGATTTTATCACGGCAGTGGATGAGAATAACGTGATCATCGTGAAAACGCTGACCGAAAACGATGAAATGAAGGAAATTGAGCATTACACTGCAAACCTGACAGAGTGGCTGGAAACAGAGGGCTATTCCGAAAGCCGCATTTCCTACGGTACAATCGTACAGGAAATCAAAGAAGTGAGCCGTTCCTACAAAGAAGCCAAGATGGCAATGGACGTCGGCAAGATTTTCTTTGACGAGAGAAGAGTAATCGCATACAGCGAGCTGGGCATTGGCCGTCTGATCTATCAGCTTCCGATTCCGCTTTGTAAGATGTTTATCCGGGAGATTTTCGGTGGAAAGAGTCCGGACGATTTTGACGAGGAGACGCTGACGACCATCAGCAAATTTTTCGAGAACAGCTTAAACGTATCGGAAACGAGCCGTCAGCTGTTTATCCACAGAAATACGCTGGTATATCGTCTGGATAAGCTTCAGAAGTCTACCGGGCTGGATCTGCGCGTATTTGAGGATGCGATTACATTCAAGATCGCACTCATGGTTGTAAAGTACATGAAGTACATGGAATTTTTTGAATATTAGGATGGTGACAAGGTTTGGTACAAAACGATAAGAAAAAAAAGAAGAAGCGGGAAGGCTCAGATGCGGTCATCACGCTGGATCGCGTGAGCAAATCGTATTCGAGCGGCTCTCCGGCTTTGGATAATGTGAGCCTGACTATCAAAAAGGGGGAATTTGTTTTTATCGTAGGCGACAGCGGTTCAGGAAAATCGACCCTGATCAAGCTGCTTTTGCGGGAGCTGACGCCCACGAGTGGCCGTGTTATCGTAAATGGTGCCGATGTGGCGCGCTTAAAGCGCAGACAGGTGCCGAAATTCCGCAGAAATCTTGGAATCGTGTTCCAGGATTTCCGTCTGCTGAATGACAGAAATGTTTATGAAAACGTAGCGTTTGCACAGCGTGTGATTCAGATGCCGACGAAGCTGATGCGCAAAAATGTTCCGAACGCGCTGGCAGAGGTAGGTCTGGCAGGCAAATACAAAGCGAAGACCAAACAGCTCTCCGGCGGCGAACAGCAGAGAGTTGCGCTGGCGAGGGCGCTGGTAAATGAACCGCCGATCCTTCTGGCAGATGAACCGACAGGAAACCTCGATCCGAAGAATTCCTGGGAAATCATGAAGCTGCTGGAACGCATCAACGAAGAAAGAGGCACGACGATTCTGGTCGTTACGCACAACCGTGAAATTGTAAATGAAATGAAGAAACGCGTAATTACGATGAAGAAGGGTGTCGTTATCAGCGACGAAGAAAAAGGCGGTTATATCGATGAGGATTAGTACATTTTTTTATACGTTGAAACAGGGCGTAATCAACATTTTCCGGAACAAGCTGTTTTCCCTTGCTTCCATTGCGACGATTTCTGCCTGTCTGTTTTTGTTCGGACTTTTTTATGCGGTCATTTTAAACTTCCAGAACGTCGTGCGCACGGCAGAAGAGGACGTTTCAGTTACCGTATTTTTTAAGGACGGGACGACCCAGGAAGAAATGGAACAGATCGGCGCGCAGATCCGGGCGCGCGACGAGGTGTCCGAGGCGAAGTTTATTTCTGCAGATGAAGCGTGGGCAGAGTGGGCTCCCGAAAATATCGGAGAAGATTACAACGAGATCTATACCGAGAACCCGC
>OGYU01000303.1_pt1 | contig 41303 bp, 43 predicted proteins | sample 1576581 | NCBI WGS metagenome assembly OGYU01 (sample SAMEA3541547, study PRJEB24748) | human gut metagenome | biome: human gut; feature: human-associated habitat; material: faeces | place: China | collected 2012 | reverse complement strand
TATCGTTCTTACTACAGAGAAGAAAAAGGTGGACGTTTTCGACTTGCCTGACAGGATAACGGGCGGTTCGTCTGAGGTATTTGCACAGAATGCTTCCCTAAAGGATATGCTTGAATTTTACGAAAGCGGACTTGTGATGAGAGCCTATGAAAAATACAGAACATCTGTGGCTGTGGCACAGAAGCTTGGCATAAGTCAGGCGACGGCGGTGCGGAAGATACACAAATATGCAGGCAGGGACGTTGAATGAATGAGCGTTTTGATGTTATCGTTACGATACTTGAGCTTATCGGCACTTCGGCGTTTGCGGCAAGCGGTGCGCTGACAGCGATAAAAAGGCGTTTTGACCTTTTCGGCGTTATAATAATAGGAGTGACAACGGCTGTGGGCGGTGGGATAATGCGTGATATCGTCATCGGAAGTCACCCTGTGGCGGCGTTTCGTGACCCACTTGCGATGAGTGCGGCGGCTTTGATATCGGTGCTTGTGTTTGCTGCCTTGGCTGTAAAAGGCGACCTGGGGGGCAAGGCGTTGAAGCTTTATGATACTGCAATGCTCATGCTCGATACTATAGGGCTTGGCATTTTCACTGTTACAGGTATAACAGCGGCAATGAGGAGCGGCGTGTCTGACAACACTTTTTTGCTTGTGTTTTCGGGAGTTATAACAGGCGTTGGGGGCGGAGTTCTCAGGGATATTTTCGTGAACAAGAAGCCTGAGATATTTGTGGGCAACATTTATGCCTGCGCTTCTGCCACAGGTGCAGCGGCTTTTCTGCTTTGCTATGGCATGATGTCGTTCATGCCTGCCTGCATGGTGAGCCTTGCGGTGACGTTTTCTCTAAGGCTCATGTCGGTGAAATTCGGTTGGAATTTGCCGAAAATCCAGATAAAAGCCAGACAGGAGCGGAGGATAGCCGCCACGAAAGAAAATCTCATAAATAAAAAAGGAGCATAGACTATGAAAAAGTTTATTATTACCATAAGCCGTGAGTTCGGCTGCAACGCAAGAGAGGTCGCAAGAAAGGCGGCGGCTGAGCTTGGCGTGGAGTTTTATGACAAGGACCTTGTAGATATGGCGGCAGAGCGTGCAGGCATAAGCCGTGACTCGTTTCTTGACAGTGAGGAAATGCTTGACAAGAACGCTGACCGCCTGCTGAAGTCATTCGGCTACGGCTCATCAACGCAGTTTTATTCCGACAAGGCTGTAAAAGCGCAGGTTGATATCATCAGAGATCTTGCAAACAAGCGTGTATCCGCCATATTCTTCGGCAGATGTGCAGACTATGTTCTCAGAGAATATCCAAACCACATGAACGTTTTTCTCTATGCGCCTTTGGACGCAAGGATAAAGCATATGTGTGAAACTTATGACCTTTCATGGCCGGAGGCTGACAAGCTCATAAAACGTGTTGACCGCCAGCGCCACAACTATTATAAATACGTCACAGGCAAAAATCGTGGTGACCGTGACAACAAACATCTTATGATCGACGTAAGCGAATACGGCACTGATCTCACTGCCGAGATGATATGCTTCGCTGCAAGAAAGATGTTCGAGGACTAAGCTTTCTACTGATTACCAAATCTTCATTTGTGGGGTGCTTCTGCTTTGGAGCGCCCCTCTTTTCTTATATTTGTGAATATGAACAAAATGCAGGATATAAAGTTTCTTTATTCATACAACATTTTCTGTAAGTTTAAAAAACAGCTTGCGTTAATAAAAAGTTTATACATAAAATATAAAATGACTGATTTTCAGTATTGCAGTTGTAGTTGCTACAGGATATATCATAGGTATATCGAAAGAAAAGTTTCGTGAAGTAAATTATTTTCAAAAAGCAAAATGAAAGTTAAGCAAGAAAATCCTGCAAAGCGCAGCTGTAAATATAGGAGGAATGTAAAGTGAAAAGGTTCAGATTTATAATCAAACGGCTGCTTTCAATGATAGTCATAATGTTTTTGGTATCCTTTCTGGTGTTCGTTGTTCTGAGAATGTCAGACGCAGACCCTCTCACAGTAATGATAGGGAACAATCAATCCACTCCTGAACTCAGGCAGGCTCTTACAGAAAAATATCACCTTGACGACCCTGTGCATATACAGTATCTCAGGTGGATAAAGGGAGTTCTTTCAGGCGACTTCGGTACAGACTATGTTGACGGTCAGGACGTAAAAGGTCTTATAATGTCAAGGCTTCCAATAACATTCGGACTTGTGATAATGAGTTCCGTCATAGGCTCAGTGATAGCTGTTATAATGGGAGTTGCAGCGGCGCTGAGAAAAGGCAACCCCTCAGACGCAGCAATTTCGGGACTTATGCTTGTGCTTTCAGGTGCGCCGTCATTTTTGGTAAGCATACTGATACTTATTTTCATGACAAAGTACGTTCCTGGATATTCGTTTATCGGAACATATACAAATTTCGGAGAGTTTCTACAGCGTATAACGATACCGAGCCTGATAATGGCGCTGACGTTCGTTGCGATGCTTGGACGTATTACACGAAGCAACATGATAAATCAGCTTCAATCCCCTTATATCGCAACAGCGGCTGCAAAGGGATTAAAGCAAAGCAACATAACCTACAAGCACGCTTTTCACAACGCCGTTATTCCTGTTATAACAGTTGCAGGATATATGATAGCAGGCTCTATAGGCTCGACAGTAATAGTTGAGCAGGTCTTTTCTCTTCCTGGTATAGGCGGTCTGCTCATATCGGCGATAGAGGAAAACAATTTTCCAATAGTTCAGATACTTGTGCTTTTCATGCTTGGAGCTTATCTTGTAATGAGTTTTGTTATCGACATACTTTATACCGTTCTTGATCCGAGAGTTGATCTTAAATAAGGTGGGATTTTTAATGAAGAAGAAAAATAAAGCAGGAACGTTTTTCACACCTGTTGTGGCGGTGACGGGAATATTCCTTGCGGTCATAGTTTTCGTATCGCTCTTTGCAAGCGTTATCGCACCGTATGATCCTCTTGTCACAGATGTGAACGCAATATATGCTCCAGCCTTTTCTGAGGGACACATTTTCGGAACTGACGGACTTGGCAGAGATCTTTTTTCAAGGCTTATATGCAGTGCAAGAACTTCCATTCTGAATGCCTTTCTTATAGTTGCCATAGAGGTAGTAATAGGTGTTCCTCTTGGGCTTATCTGCGGATACTACAGAGGTCCTCTTGACAGTATCGTAATGAGGGTGTGGGACGTTATAAGTGCAATACCGCCGCTTCTTCTTTCCTTTATCCTTATTGCAGTAATGGGAAAGGGCATGATGACAGGTATCATCGCCATAGGCATTTCTTATATCCCTCTTACAACAAAGACCGCAAGATCAATGATAATGACAGAGAAAAAGGCGGTGTATGTTGAAGCCTGCAAATCAATGGGCTTTTCAGACGCAAGGATAATTTTCGTGCATATCCTGCCGAACATCATCACACCTATGATATCGCAGTTCACACTTGATATCGGTACGGCTATCACATCAATGGCTACTCTGAGCTTTCTGGGACTTGGCGTTCAGGCTCCGAATGCTGACTGGGGAACGCTTCTCCGTGACGGCATGGGCAACCTTTATAATAGCTCGGCACTGCTTTTTATACCTGCAATATGCGTAATACTTGTAACAGTATCCATAAACCTTTTCAGCGACGGTGTTCAGAACTATCTTGACCCGTCATCAAGAAAGCTTCCGTCATTCAAGAAATACGAAAAGAAACACGGCATAAAGAAGCTTTCAGCAGTTAAGGCAAACGGGGAGGCGTAAAAGATGAAAAAAGGAAACGTTCTTGAAATAAAAGACCTTTCTGTAGACTTTATGACAGTTAGAGGTATCGTATACGCCGTTCAGGGCGTTGACCTTGAAGTGAAGCAAGGGGAGATACATGGTATCGTAGGCGAGAGCGGCTGTGGAAAAAGCGTAACATCAAAGTCGGTCATAAGGCTCCATAACGAGGAGACCACCAGATATGCAGGGGATATCTACATAAGAGATGACAGTGGCGAGAAAGATGTTCTTGCAATGAGCAAAAAGCAGCTCCGTGATTTCAGGGGCAGCACAGCCGCAATGATATTCCAAGACCCTATGACTTCCCTTGACCCTATTATGAAAGCAGGCGAGCAGATAGCAGAAATGCTAAGGGCGAAGAAAAACTTAAACCGCCGTGAAGCAAGAGAAAAGGTCATCGAGATGTTTGAAAAGATAGGCATAACACCTGCGGAGAAAAGATACGAGCAGTATCCGTTTGAAATGAGCGGAGGAATGTTACAGAGAATAATGATAGCAATGGCGCTTATATGCGAGCCGAAGCTTCTTATTGCAGACGAACCTACCACGGCGCTTGATGTTACTATCCAGGCGCAGATACTAAAGCTTATAAAAAAGCTCCAGCAGGAAAGCGGAACGTCGGTAATATTCATCACTCACAACCTTGGTGTTGTGGCTGAGATTTGCGACAGCGTAACTGTAATGTATGCAGGAAAGGCTGTTGAGACCGCAAGCGTTGTGGATATTTTCGACCACCCTGCTCACCCATACACAAAGGCGCTCCTTGAAAGCAATCCAAGAGAGAGCGACACAGAAAAAAGAATGAAAAGCATACCTGGCAGTCCTCCGCTTCTGTATGAAAAGTTCAAGGGCTGTGCCTTTGCACCAAGATGTAAGTATGCTGACGATAAATGCAGAAGCTGCGTGCCTGTTACAGAAAATGTGTCTGAGGGACACAGCACAGCTTGCTTCAAGTGGCGGGAGGTGACATCACAATGAGCAAAGAAAAAGACAGACAGCCTTTTATAAGCGTCAGAGATCTGAAAAAGTATTTCTGCCTTGACAATTACAAGCTTGCAAAGGCAAAGACGAGATATATCCATGCCGTTGATGATGTTAGCTTTGATATCTACAAAGGCGAGATATTCGGAATAATAGGCGAGAGCGGCTCGGGCAAATCAACCATAGGAAGATGCGTTCTGAAGCTTATCGACGTTGATTCAGGCGAGATATATTTTGACGGCAAAAACATAACTCATGTAAGCCGCAAGGAACAGCAGGAGCTGCGTTCAAGAATGCAAATGGTCTTTCAAAACCCTCTTGCTTCCTTTGACCCTAAAAAGACTATACGCTTTAGCCTTGAAGAATCAGCAAAGGTGCATAAGATAAAGCCTGAGGTCTACAAGGCGAGGATAAAACAGCTTATGGAGTATATAGCGCTTCCGGAGGACTTGCTCACAAGATATCCTAAAGACCTTTCGGGCGGTCAGCTCCAAAGGCTTGCAATAGCAAGGGCGCTTATGCTGGAGCCTGATTTCATTCTTGCAGACGAGCCTGTTTCGGCACTTGACGTTTCTGTGCAGGCGCAGATATTGAATCTTATGCTTGACCTGAAAGAGGATAAAGGGCAGACGATACTTTTTATCTCCCATGATCTGAACGTTGTCCGTCACGTTTGCGACAGGATAGCGGTGGTATATCTGGGAGCGGTAATGGAAATGGGTACGGTGGAGCAGGTATATAACAGCGTTGCTCACCCTTACACTCAGGCACTTATTTCAGCAAAGCCAAAGGAACATCCTCTTGAAAATAAGAAGCATATCCTGCTGGAGGGAGATATACCGAATGCAGTGGATATCCCCGAGGGCTGTCGCTTTGCAGGCAGGTGCAGATATTTCAAAGAGGGCTTGTGCGACAACCGCACGCCAAAGCTCAAAGACATTGGAAACGGGCATTACGTTGCCTGTCATTTCCCACTAGGCATTGACCGCAGCAAGACTGCTGCGGATATGTAATAAATCTTTTGAAGAAAGGAAAGTTATCATGAAAAAATTCTCACGCAAGATCGCGGCCGCTGCTGCATTGGCAATAACAGTTTCAAGCTGTATGACAGGCTGCTTCAACAACACAGGTTCCGGTTCAGGCTCAGGTTCTTCAGGAGGAAATTCAGAGACAGTTCTCAGAGTAGGCTATACTCAGGAGCCGTCATCATTTGACCCTGCCGACTTCACTATCGTGGCAGCAACTCTCACAGGTTATGACTGCTATGACACGCTTCTTAACTTCTCACATGACGGCACAACAGTTGAGCCTGCCCTTGCAGAATCTTGGGAGCAGGTTGACGATACTACATACACATACAAGATAAGACAGGGAGTAAAGTTCTCAGACGGCAATGAAATGACAATGGACGATGTGCTTTATTCTCTTAACAGAGTAACAGAAGACAACTATTATATGAGCTATCTTTTTGCAAACGTTGACAGCTTTGAAGCCGACAACGATACTTGGACGCTGACAGTTCATCTTAAGCAGCCTGACTCATCATGGCAGTATGTTCCTGCAACATCAGCCTGCACTATAGTCGAGAAGTCTGTAACAGAGGAGCAAGGCGACAAGTACGGCACTGCCGACGGAAAGACTGTCGGCACAGGTCCTTACAAGCTTTCTTCATGGTCATCAGGAAGCGAGATAGTTCTTGAAAAGAACGAAAACTGGTGGGGCGACCCTGATACTCTCGATATCGATAAGGTAGAATATTACGTTATCGAGGACGAAAGCGCATTAGCACTTGCGGCAAAGGGCGGACAGATAGACTTTGTCGAGGGTATGTCAAACAGCGTTATGTCTGTATATCAGAGCTGTCAGAACTTCAATATCCTCTCATGCGAGGGAACGACTTCAAACTATATCGCATTCAACACAGCTTCAAAGCCGTTTGATGACGAGTGGGCAAGAAAGGCTGTTGCATATTGTATCGACCGTTCCCAGATAACAACAACTATCGGCGGCGATTATGCAAAGCAGTCGGCTGTTGTTCCAATGAGCGAATCCATGATGTATATGGATAAGGATAAGTGGGATTCAACTATCGCCGAAAGCGATGTTTATACTCAGGATTATGACAAGGTAAAGGAATGTCTTGCAAAGTCAAAGTATCCTGACGGCTTTGAGTTTGATTTCTATACGACTTCACAGACGCAGAAGCAGGCTGAGCTTCTCAAGTCAATGGTAGACGCAAGTGGCTCTATCACAATGAATCTTGTGGAAGTGCCTGACAGCGATATCTTCAGCTATATGTTCGGCTACAAGACAAAGGATAACGGCGAGAGATATTACAACGCAGTCGGCACATACATGATGTCAGACTTCCTTGACCCTATGGGAATGTTAAAGACATTATATGCAGGCTCTAACGCTTGCGAGGGCGGAACGAATGAAACACTTTGGACAAGCACAGAAGCAGACGGACTTCTTGATAAAGCGGCTCAGACAACAGACGACGCTGAGAAAATGGGTTACTATACTGACGCATATAAGATATTTGCTGATGAGTGCCCTTACCTTGGACTTTACACATCATCTGATGTTTACGCAGTAAGCGACAAGTTCACATATGACCCAAGCCCGATGTTCTGGTATAACTTCAGTTATGCAGACGTTCATGTCGCAAAATAAGAAATAATATGAAAAAGGAAGTGCGATAATGTATTCATCTCTGGATACCGTGTGGGTTCTTCTCTGCACAGCTTTGATATTCTTTATGCAGGCAGGCTTTGCAATGCTGGAAACAGGCTTCACCAGAGCAAAAAATGCAGGCAACATAATAATGAAAAACCTTATGGATTACTGCATAGGCTCTGTTCTTTTCTGGGTTATCGGCTTCAGCTTTTTGTATGGCGACTCCATAGGAGGATTTATCGGAACGCCAAGCCTGTTCGCAGCAGGAAAGTTTGCAGCCGCAGGAGATCTGCCTAAGAGAGTGTTCCTTATGTTCGCAACTGTCTTTTGTTCAACTGCCACGACTATAGTTTCAGGAGCAATGGCAGGCAGAACAAAGTTCAAGGCTTATCTTACATATTCGGCTGTTATGAGCGGCATAGTTTATCCTATAACAGGTCACTGGATATGGAACAGTGCAGGCTGGCTCAAAAGTATAGGCTTCCACGATTTCGCAGGCGGAACTGCCGTTCACGTTGTTGGCGGAACTACCGCACTTATAGGTGCGCTGCTTGTGGGAGCAAGGATAGGCAAGTTTGATAAAAACGGCAAGGCGAGAGCCATACCGGGACATAATCTCACTATCGGAGCTTTGGGCATATTCATTTTGTGGATAGGCTGGTTCGGATTTAACGGTGGCTCGCTTCTCACCGCTCAGGGCGACAATGCGGCGGCAAAGCTTGGGGATATCTTTTTTAACACAAACATATCTGCGGCGGCTTGCGCAATAGCTGCAATGTTCATCACATGGGTGCGCTACGGCAAACCTGACGTGACAATGACCCTTAACGGAGCACTTGCAGGACTTGTGGCTTCAACCGCAGGCTGTGACACAGTTTCGGCAGGAGGAGCATTCTTTATCGGCATAACAGCAGGCTTTGTAATGGTGTTTGGTGTTGAGCTTATAACAAAGCTAAAGGCTGACGATCCTGTGGGTGCGGTAAGTGTTCACGGTCTTTGCGGAGCATGGGGAACGCTTATGACGGGCGTTTTCGCAAAGAAAAGCGGTCTTATATATTCAGGCAGCCCGAAGGATCTGCTTATACAGCTTGCAGGCGTGCTTTCAGTGGCGGCATGGACAGCGCTTATTATGGTGATAGTGTTCACAGTGATAAAGAAAACAATGGGTCTGAGAGTTAGCGAGAACACAGAGATAGTTGGTCTTGACAAGTGCGAGCATGGACTTTCAAGCAGTTATGCGGATCTTCTCAACACTGCTCAGTTCATCACCGCTGCCGCTGACGAGCCTTCAAAGGTGAGGGCTATAGACGAAGCCTCAGAGCTTAACGCTTCTGACTACAAGGCGGACGGAAAGATGCACAAGGTGGTCGTTCTTATGAACGTCGCAAAGTTCGAGATGCTGAAAAATGCTTTGGATAAGCTTGATATAACAGGTATGACAGTTACGCAGGTGAGCGGCTGTGGAATACAAAAAGGAAGCACTGAGCTTTACAGAGGCTCTGAGCTTGAATCAAGGCTTCTGCCTAAGATAAAGGTGGAGATAGTTATAAGCACTGTTCCTCTTGGACTTCTTATCGACACTATCAGAAAGGTGCTTTATACGGGCAAGATAGGCGACGGAAAGATATTTGTTTATGACGTTGCAAACGTTGTGAAGATAAGAACAGGGGCAGAGGACGAGCAGGCTCTTGAATAAGCTGCCATAATAATTGGAATGGTGGACAAGATATGACTGATGATATGAAATACACTGTGTTTTATACAGACGAAAACGGACAGCTTGTCCCGAATGGGGAAAAGCTTCTGAGCATAACCGAGATAGCAAAGTATCGAAACATACCTACCGAACGGCTTAGATATTACGATAAGATAGGGCTTTTAAGACCTGACTATGTTGACAAGCTCACAGGGCGGAGGTTTTATTCGGCACAGCAGTGTGAAAAGCTTGGCACTATAAAAGAGCTTCGCAGGCTGAACTTATCACTGAAAGAAATAGAGGACTATTTCAGCGACAGAAACCTTGAAAAGTCCGAGCGTGTTCTCAGACAGCGTTATGAGCTTTTACAGCAGGAGATAGCGGATAAGCTTGAAATAAGCTGTGTGCTGAAAGAAAAGCTTAAATTTATCAGAGAGCTTAACAACACAGACTTCAAGCTTGACGACCCTGTTATAAAGGAGCTTCCTGAACGATATGCCCTCAAAGGGGAGAGCAACAAGTTCAGGACAAATCTCACTGGTATAGAGTTTATGAAGCTTGAGGAGGCTATAGGCGGAACTTCACCTGTGCTTGCCACTGATAAGGTGGCAATGACCATAAAAAACTCAGTTGACCCTGACGGTATGGATTCCGAGGTCTGCCCTATGGTGTTCTGCTCGGCAGATCAGGCTGACAAGGAAAGCTTCACAACAGTGGCAGGAGGAAAATACGTTTGCGCTTTTCACAGGAATTGCTACAGCTATTTCGGTGAGCTTATAATGAAAATGCGCTGTCTTGCACAGGAGCATGGCTACACCCTTGGAAGCGTCGGGGTGATGATATACCGTATAGACATAACCCTTACGGACAACAGTGATGAAACTATTGCGGAGCTTCAGTTTCCGCTTATAAAAGAAAGCAGGGAGAAATGATCATGATAGACAGAAATGAACTGCACGCCATGAAAACGGCGGCAAGATTTGATGAATTTGGCAACACAAGATTTCCTACAATGGCAAAGAGAGCCGTTGAGCTTGGATTAGAGCCTGCGGACAGCATTAAAAGCGAGGGCATGAGCTGTTTTGCAAGAACAAATCTCGGCCCTACATACACAAGCCACGAGACTTTTCTCAGAAGCCCTTTCTGCGAGGATATCCATAAGGTGTCGGAATATGACGTTGCAGTGGTGGGTATCCCATATGACAGCGGAGCGTCAAACCGCTCAGGCACAAGACTTGGCCCTGCCGGCATAAGACACGCTTCTTCGCAGATATCACCTTTCAACCCTGACTATGGCGTTGACCTATACGAAAATATAAAGCTTTGCGACGCAGGAGATATTTACACACTTCCTGCAAATGCCGAAAAGACTTTCGACCAGATAACAAAGGGCATAGGCTATATATTCTCTCAGGGAGTAACGCCTATCGTTCTTGGGGGCGACCACTCTACCACTTTCCCTACGCTCAGGGGCATTTCAAAGTATATCGACGGCAATATCGGCGTTATCCATATCGACCGCCACAGCGATTGCGACGCTATCCAAATGGACGAAAAAATGCACGGCACAGAATGGTATCATTCCACTCACCTGCCTAACCTCAGCGCAAAAAATCTTGTGCAGATAGGCATAGGCGGAAACTGCTGCAAGTCATGGTCAAAATTCACCCGTGACAGCGGCTGTACTGCGATCTCAATGGAGGATATAGACAAGTATGGTATCGACAAGGTGGCAGAGCTTGCCCTCGATATCGCATGGAAGGGCTGTAAGGCGGTGTATGTGAGCCTTGATATAGACGTTCTGGAAGCTGCTTTCTGCCCGGGTACTGGCACACCTGATTTTGGCGGTATGCTCCCGAGAGAGCTTTTAAGGCTTCTCAAGCTCGTGACAGCTCCCGGTATCTGTGGAATGGACGTTGTGGAGGTATCTCCTCCGTTTGATGTGAGTGAGATAACTTCACTTGCGGCGTCAAGATGTATAATCAATGTGCTTTGCAATCTTGCGCTGAACAAGTCGCTATATAAACACTGATAATATTTGTATCTGAAAGAGGCAGCTTATGAATGATCGGCAGCTAAAGGAACTTATACTGGCGGCTAAGGGTAAGCTGCCTTTTGATATTTATTTTTACAACGCAAGGATAGTTGACGTTTACAGAGAACGGATAATAGACAGCGGCTCGGTGGGGATAAAAAACGGCATTATCGCCGCAGTTTGCCCTGACTTTGAGCCTAGAGCAACAGAGTTTATTGATTGCAGAGAAATGTATCTTGCGCCTTCTTTTATCGACGCTCATATGCACATAGAGTCCTCAAAGCTCACGCCTTTTGCATACTGCGAGGGCGCAGTGCCACACGGAACGGGCTGTGTATTCTTTGACCCTATGCAGATGTCGAATACTCTTGATCTTAAGGGCATAAAAGCTATATGTGAAATGCTTGGGGAAATGCCCATAGAGAGCTTTTTGCAGCTTTCTTCGCAGTATCTTTCTACTCTGAAAACGCAAGACGATATCACCAATGTTATCAAAGAGTGCAGGGCGAAAACTGTGGGTGAGATAAGCGGTGCTGTGGTCGGGAATGAGGAGATAATAAAGCTTCTCGGTGCGGCAAAAAGGGCAGGTGTAAAGGTGAACGGTCACTGTCCGTCAATGGGATTTCGTGATGTTCAGCAGGCGGCTTGCGCCGGGCTTTGTGACGACCATGAGTGCGAAAGCATAAGCGACCTTGAGCAGCGGCTAGCCTGCGGAATGGCGGTGTTGGTAAGAGAGGGAACTATAGAGCCGAACTGCCGAACTCTTTGCGAGGGGATAGTAAAAAATCATATCCCTACGGACGATATAATGTTCTGCACTGATGACAAGTCTGCGGAGGATATAAAGGAAAACGGCTGTATAGATAATGCTCTGCGCATTGCAGTGAAATGCGGTATTTCCCCTGTGTCAGCAATAAAAATGGCAACTCTCAACGTCGCAAGGCACTATGGTGTTGACGATATCATAGGCTCGGTCGCTCCCTCAAAAAAGGCGAATTTTCTGCTTATGGATAGCCTTGAAAATGTGACAGTGAAAAAGGTCTATCATCAGGGCAGGCTTGTGGCTGAAAACGGCGAGTTTCTTTGCAGGCATGAGTTTGATATAACTTGCTATCCTGAGCTTAAAAACACTGTGATATTGCCCAGAGGGCTTGACAGCCATTCTTTTGAGATAAAAGCAGGCTTTGAGAGGGGCTATGTTACTGCAAATGCAATTGAAATGCCCGAGGGTGGCATAGTCACAAGGCTTGTAAAAGGCAGGCTTGAAGTCAGCAACGGCATTGTATGCGGTGATACAAAAGCCGATATTCTGCCCATATTCGTTGTGGAGCGTTTCGGCAGGAGTGGTGAGATAGGAAGTGGCTTTATAAAAGGTCTTGGCATTAAAAGGGGAGCTGTTGCCGCAAGCTTTGCTCAGGAGAGCAATAATGTCGTTGTATCGGGCGTTGACCCTGCGGATATGCTTTGCGCTGTGAAAGCTGTTGAAGCGAACGGCGGCGGTGCGGCTATGGCTATTGACGGTAAGGTGGCAGGACTTTACTCCCTTCCTGTGGCAGGCATACTAAGCGGTGAAAACATCACAGGCGAGATAAAGGCACAGAAAGCTTTCAGAGAAGCCCTTGCCCTCACAGGCGGAAACATACAGCGTATGACGGTGGTGCTTACAGTGTCGCTGTGTCAGACTATCCCAGAGGTGGGGCTGACGGAAAAAGGGCTTTTTGACGTAAATCAGCAAAGATACATACCCACATTCACAGGCGGTGAAGAATTTGAAGAATAAGCCAGAAAATGTAATAATGACAGAGGGCGACCCTAAGAAAATAATATTCCGATTTGCACAGCCTCTTATATTTGCAAACCTTTTTCAACAGCTTTACAACACCATGGACACCATAATAGTGGGCAAGATAAATGGTGACGAAGCTCTTGCGGCGGTGGGAGTTTCCTTTGCAGTGACAATGGTCATGATAGCCGTTGCAACCGGTACGGGCATAGGAACATCGGTGCTTATAGCGAAATACTGCGGTGCTGGAAACAAGTCAAAGGTCAAGACGGGCATTTCCACTGTGCTGATATTTTCACTTATGGTCGCAGCGTTGATAGCGGTTCTTGGGGTGGTGCTTAGTATGCCGCTTTTAAGACTTCTGAAAACGCCTCAGAATATCATAAATGACGCCGCAAACTATCTGCGGATATATTCCTTAGGTATGCCGTTTATGTTTCTTTACAACGTGCAAGCGTCGGTATTTAGTGCTCTTGGCAACTCAAAGACGCCTTTTCATCTGCTTGTGATGTCCTCTTTGCTGAACATAGGGCTTGACCTTTTGTTTGTAGGGGGATTTTCCATGGGCGTATCAGGTGCGGCATGGGCGACTTTCATTGCTCAGGGAGTATCGGCAGTGATATCGTTTCTGCTTCTTACTGACAAGGTATACATAAAAGACCATGAAAGAGCAGAGTTCAGCTTCTTTTCGGGGGCAGTGTTAAAAGAGATGTCGTCCTATGCGGCAGTATCGGTGATACAGCAGTCAGTGGTGTCGGTGGGAATGTTAATTGTGCAGTCTGCTGTCAATCCCTTTGGCTCGGACGTGCTTGCAGGGTACACGGCGGCTTCAAAGATAGACTCCTTTGCGATAATGCCGTTCATAGCTTGCGGAAATGCGGTATCCACCTACACAGCACAAAATCTTGGGGCAGGCAAAAAAGAGCGTATCAGAGAGGGCTACAAGGCGAGCGTGCTGTTATGCGCAGGCATAGCGGTGATAGAATTTGCAGTGATAATGCTTCTCAGACGGCGATTTTTGGGCTTTTTTATGGACTTGTCAAGCTCCTCAGCTTCCGCCATAGAAACAGGCATGGGCTACATGACAGACCTTGCGCTTTGTTATATAATAATGGGAATAAATTCAAGCTTCAACGGAATGTTAAGGGGGCTTGGGTGTTTGAAGCTGTTTTTATCCGGAAGCATAATAAATCTCACGTTCCGAATTATTTTCACCTACGCTCTAGTATCGGTCATAGGCGTATCGGCAGTATGGCTGTCAATGCCGGCAGGCTGGGTTCTGAGTTTTATTTACGGGAGAGTGGGGTATAGGATCATGTGCAAGAAGAAAGATAGTGCAGGGATAAGCGATATATGATAGGTAAAGCATTAGCTTCCGAGCAGTTGTCAGCGGCTGTTCGGAAGCTGTTTTTATTGTAAAACAAAAAACTCGCAAACCCTCATAAATAAAGGATTTGCAAGCTCTTTAACTTGTCTTGCTGATACCAAATGGATGCATATCTAAAACGAGATAAATTATGACCATTCCGATTAAAAATTATTTCTACCGGTCAATGTTCATTGAACTCATCGATCATTCTGCGATATTCTTTTTCCTCACAATCCACATAATCCTTAGCAAACTGCTCCGCTTCTTCAAGACTGTCTTTCAACAGTTCAAAATCCACCGCCGCCGAAAAAACATCAATCTCAAGCTTTTCGGACTCATCCGCAAAAACTTCTATAGTAAAGCCTTTACAGCAAATATCATTACCGTCCTTATCCTCCCGATGCAGATCAGTATCGGGAGATATTTTCACATAAAAACCATTGTATTTCATTCAACCACTCTCCTTAAAATCTCATCTGCATATCATCGTCAAGGTCGTAATCATCATCAAAATCCTCATCGAATTCATCATTCACGTAATACTCAAGCTGCTGAGAATTTTCAAGAGCCGTTTGAAGATATTTCTCGACCAAACCGTTTTCTCTGTACCCCTGCAAAATCGTATTGTAATACATCTGACTCGGTGGAGAAAATGTCCCACGATTCATCAGATATGCCATACCTTCGTAGGTTTTTCCGTCCATTTCAAAGGCCATTTTTTCCTGCCTGTAGAAACTGGGGTAGCCTTCGTATTTGTTAAGAGTGGGTAAATCTCTGTTGTCAAGCTCCCATATCAGAACAGGAACGCTTGCCCCTTTACTCGGAACGATTGTTGCAACGCCCCTGAACTCCAACTCATAATCCTTGATTTCAGCGGTTCCCAAAACCTTTGAATGGGGACACCGATATGCCATTTGCTCCAGATTAATGTTACTTCCGTATGCAATATATAACTGCTTTTTACTCATTCTCTACCTCCGATCACATTGACATTTCCATGCCCAATTCTTCATCTTCCTCGTACTCTTCAAAATCGCCGCATTCGCTTTCTGACGGCTCTGAATTTTCATCGGATACATTTTCGTTTAACTCCTGAACCTCGCTTACAGGCTCGACACGCTGCTCACGGGCGGCTTGCCGTTCTGCTTCACGTTTTTCTTTCAGCTTTGCCCTTGCAGCGATTCCGTCCTCCGGGTGCCGCCATGCAATATCGCCATCCAAATGTTTTAGCAAATGCGTTCTGCAATTCTTGAACTCATCTCCGATAAGTCCAAGATTCAAAAGCCATACACGAAAGCTGTACCGCATATTATCGCTTTGCGAAACGTGCGGAGAACAGTATTTCTTAGTCATTGCCGCATTGCTTATGGCAAGCGCAAGAACTATCTGACTTCTTACCTCTCCTGCATGAAGACTTCCGTTGTATGCCATTATCTCGTAATGACCATGCTGAAAGAATGAGTGCAGATTGCAGATAACATATCGGCTATTTGAGTAATGCTGAAACTGTTCGCTCATTCTGCCGTGATACCAAAGTCTCTTTATTTCTTCCATATCTTTAGGCTTTTTTCGGTTAATTTCCTCGATGAACTGCTTATCCATCTTGTGACAGTAGGATTCACGAGCAGAAGAAACCTGCAAAGCGTCCCACAGAAAGTCCTCCTTACTTGCAAAAATATTTACAAGATTGCGTATCTGCTGCGGAGTGTAATCGTCTGCCGAAATGTGTATATGCGTGCCTGCACAATATCTCGGACCTGTTACTCCGCCCGCTTTTCTAAGAGCTCGTACAACCTCCTGCAAAAGCGGAATATCCCCATATTCAAGAACAGGAGAATTCATTTCCACACTGTAGGATTTGGAAGCTCGGTCGCCGTTTGCATTGTAACAGTTGATACTTCCGTCGTACACAATAGACCAATCCCTGCTTTTAATATCTTTAACCGTATATTTATCATAAGTGCCACCCTCATGGACAACCTCTCCTCCCAGAACACCTGAAAGCGCTTTTGCCGCCTGACAGCGAGTTAAGCCTGTCATTTCTATCTCAATGCCAAAATTTCTTGTCTTTATCCCATCAAAATTGCCTGCCAAATAACCGCCTCCCAACAAAAACAGCCTGCAGATTTCTCCGCAAGCCGTAAATTTAATCGTTATTCAATTTCCGTTCTAACTTCGTATCCGCCCTTGAAAATCACCAATATTTCGGTCTTACTCAGTACTTTTATGCACTCGATTAATTTGCGTATCAGCACATTATCAAAGGTTTCCAACTCAAACTTTTCATGCTCTATCATATCCATAATTTCATCAAGTTTCGCCTGTGTTCCTTCTGAAGTTTTGTTCTGCAATTTCAGATTTTCAAGACGTTCGCTCAACTGCTGTTCTTCCGCATAAAGCTTTTCAAATTCACTGTCAAGCTTGTCCTCGTCGCAGCCGCCGGAGGCTATCAAATTGACTAAATCATTTCTTGCTTGGTCGATTTCCCTAAGTCTTTTTCCTGCAGCTAAAATTTCCTCCTGACCTTGACATTCAAGCACCGAACCAATATTCGCTTTTAAAATCCTTGCAATATCATTTCGGCAGGAATAGTAATTGTTTATCGCCCTAATTATCGCCTTATGGAGCTGTTCTTCCTTGATCGTAGGTGAATCGGGGCAGTACTTTTTACCGTGTTCCAGACGGCTTATGCACCGCCAGACCACCTGCTTTTTGCCGTTTCTTGACCACACCCTGCGTCTGTATGGAGTTCCGCAGTGACCGCATATCAGCAGCTCGGATAAAGCATATTTTCCGCTGTATTTGCCTTGCTCAGTTTTGGTTTTATCGCTGATTTTACGCTTGGAAGTTCGCCTTGCAAGCTCCTGCTGTACTCGGTTGAACGTGTCACGGTCAACTATCGGCGTATGATGGTCTGTCACAAGATACATAGGATGTTCACCGTTATTTTTCACCACTTTGTGAGTTATGCAGTCCACCGTAAAACTTTTTTGCAGAAGTGCGTCGCCGACATATTTTTCATTTTTCAGAATACGCTGAACCTCGCCTTTACTCCAAATATTTTTGCCTGTAGCCGTCCTTCTGCCCTGAGCCATAAGCGTATCTGCGATATTTAAAAGCGTGTATCCGTCAAGGTACATATTAAAAATCAGCTTAACTGTTTCCGCTTCTTCAGGAACTATTTCAGGCTTGCCGTCTGCACCTTTTTTGTAACCGAGAAGATATTTATACTGAAACTGTACCTTGCCCTCACGGTAAGCTTTTTCTTTTCCCCAGCTTACATTTTTGCTTATTGACTCCGATTCTGCCTGAGCAAAACTTCCGTACAGAGCTATCATAAATTCAGAAGTCATTGTCATCGTATTGATGTTCTCTTTCTCGAAAATCACTCCGATCCCGAGGTCTTTCAACTGTCGCACATATTCCAAACAATCCACAGTATTTCTGGCAAATCTTGATATCGACTTGGTAATTACAAGGTCGATTTTCTTGTTTCTGCACATACGGATCATGTGATTAAATTCGGTACGCTTTTTTGTCTGTGTACCGCTGATACCTTCGTCGGCAAAAATTCCGGCAAGAGTCCATTCTTTTTTGCGATTTATCAAGTCTGTGTAATATGCGATCTGAACCTGATAGCTGTTTTGCTGTTCCTCTTGCTCTGTACTTACACTGCAGTATGCCGCTACTCTCAATTGGTGATATTTATCACGGTTTATTTCCGTCTGAACTTTCGCAGGAATTATCGTTACATTCGATGCGGTTGACACAATTCTCATTCCTTTCTGATATGTTTTGGATGCGTGTGCCGTTGATTAATTCAACCTCTATGGTACAAAAATGGCTTATCAAAATCCTGTTTACGCAGGACTTAAATAAGCCAATATCGAGCGTATTTAATTGTTCGTGATTTTCAAGCAGAGCCTTGATTTCCGCTGTTTTCTGCGGACTGTCATTGTAAGTACAGCAATCGTATTTCAGCTCGGCAAGCCTGAAAATCTCAGCTTTCACTCTGTCAAAATCTATTTGAGCAGAATCTGTCATCCGGTTTATCTCATTCTGCTGACGGATAACATCGACAGTAGGGGAATACACGCTTATTTCGCCGCCGTACTCTAATAGGCTGGGATTTGCAATAGCTGTGTTCAGAACGGTCAATACCGCTCCTATTATCATTTGGTCGGTCAGTCGATATTCATATTTAAAGCAATCGGGATTTCCGCAGTTCCAATATTCACGTCCCTTGCCGTTGGTTTTTCTGAAAAGCTTTTCTCCGCATTCAAGGCAGTATGTAACCTTTCTGATTTCCTGTAAATCATCGCATACCAGATTAAGCGTATTAGCCTTTCTTATCCGCTTTTCATTTGCCTGATTGAAAATATCCTCATCAATTATCTGTGGATATTTGTCAGTTCCGAGATGTTTCTCATTTTCGATTATCCGCTTGACCATGTTCTTGTTCCAATGGTCAGAATCCTCGGTATATCGAATGTTCTCGGACTCCATAAGCTTTGCAATTTGAAGTAAACTGCTGCCATTCAGATATTCTCTGAAAATCTCTGCAACTGCATAAACTTCTTTTGGTTCGGTCGTTATTTCGCCGTTTTTCATGCAGTAGCCGAACGGGATTACTCTGTTTCTTGCCATCTAATTTCACCTCCGTGTACAACAATACTACAAAATTCTGTGGAAATCCAGTACCAAAACCAACAAAAATATGCCCTGCAATTTTACTGCAAGGCATTTTCTGTTATATGTTTTCTTTGAATTTCAATCCGCAGATCAAGTGAAACTCCAGCTCATACTGATCTATAACCACGATCTTCTCAACGATACTTTCAAATGCCGATTCTTCAAACTCGGTTATCGGATTATCTCGCTTTTCAAAAAAATCAATCAACATTTCAATCTGATCAAGCGTTTCATCCTCATCGTCGGAACGTGTAAGCTTTTTCAGCTCGGATTGCAGTTTATTGATTTTAGCTGTAAGTCCCGCAGTCTGCTCAATATACTTAGCCTCGTCCAGAAATCCTTTTGTTTTCAGCCTTGCGAGTACATGTGTCTGTTCCTTAAGTTTTGCGATTTCTTTGTGAATATCCATAACATTGGTGTTTCCGCTGAATCTTTTCAGCTTTAAATCCTGTAACGACGTTTGGAGAGGTACAAGAATTTGCTTGTAATTGAATAACAGTTTGTTGTGAAGTATTATAAAACTCTGCCTAATAAACTTTTCCTCAATTCGTTTATTTGTGCATAGTTGCGCTAAATTATCATGCCTGCGGCAAACCCAGTATATTTTATCACCACTACATTTACGCTTATATTTTGTTCCGCAGTTGGCGCATATAATTTTTCCGCTGAACGGTGATTCTGACAATATGTTCTTATGCTTTCTACATTCTATTAGAGCTTGTGCTTTTTCAAACATTTCTTTTGATATTATCGATTTGTGTGTGGCTTGAATATAATATTGAATTAACTCACCTTTATTAGGGAGTTTTCTATACGGAAGTGTATTCGTGGTAAATGTTTTTTGATATTTTGAATCACCGATATACTTTTCATTGGACAAAATATATCGAATGCCGTAATAACTAAAATTATCCTTATATGATGAATACTTATTTTGACAAATTTCTGAAATTCGCTGATAACCAATACCATTCAGAAACATCTCAAAAATCTCTTTTACTATCTGAGCTTGTATTTCGTCAATAATTAACGAGCCACTACTTAACTTATAACCAAAGGGCGCAGAAAAAACATTTATTGTTCCTTTTTCAAATCTTTTCTGATAACTCCATTTTATATTTTTTGAGATCGAAGTTGATTCCTCCTGCGCCAAACCTCCCATAATTGTTATCATCATTTCATCGGTCATATTGGCAGTATCGATATTCTCTTTCTCAAAATATATCGTAATTCCCAGCGATTTCAGTTCTCTGACGTTTTTCAGACAATCCCTTGTATTTCGGGCAAAGCGGCTTATTGACTTGGTGTAAATTCTGTCAATTTTACCCTTTCGGCAGTCCTTCATAAGTCTCTGAAACTCGTCACGCTTGTCCTCACGGGTTCCTGTGATACCTTCGTCGGCATATATGTCGATCAGTTCCTCTGTTTCCGAATCCTCAAAAAAATGACTGTAATACCTTGTCTGAGCCATAAAGGAATTGAGCTGATCTTCGGAATCGCTTGACACTCGGCAATATGCGGCACAACGTATCTTGACTGCTTTTTCTTCTGCTATTGTCGGCTGTATCACCGTTACTGTCGGCATTTTCTCACTCTCCTTTCAACCAACAAGGATACCATAAATCTTTTCAGAATGGTATCACCAAACCGGACAAAATTACTTGTCCGAATTTGACATATTTTCATTTTCCTGCTTTGCCGCAGTACAGAGACACATTATGATTACGCCTGCAAGACCGCCTACAAGTAGTCCGATTACAAATCCTAACATATCAATACCTCCTCACGCTGCGTCCCTTGAAGACGGGAACTGACCGTATATATCTTCCGTATTTTTGCTGCTGAAATTCTGTTTTTCGGCTGCTTCAAGAATTTCATCAAGCTTGTCCGCAAATACTCTCGCCATAAAATCGCTGTATTCTGCTTGTCCAAATTTAGTCATCAAAATCAACTCCTATACTTATTTTCATCGCTTTTTCTACTTTTTCCATAAGTTCAAAATCAACTGAACCCACGTAACTTTTCAATCGGTATCTGTCTATCGTCCGTATCTGTTCCGCAAGCACGATTGAATCCTTGGGCAATGTTTTTGAACCTCGGATATGAATATGAGTGGGAAGATAATGCTTTTTTGCCGTCGAAAGCGGAAGAACCACGATCGTTGGGCTGTGCCTGTTTCCCACATTATTCTGTACCACCAGCACAGGACGAATACCGCCTTGCTCTGAGCCGACCACGGGATTCAAATCTGCGTAAAAAATATCTCCACGTTTAATCAGCATTTCATTCACCTTTTCTGTATCTTACACACTTATGAAACGGACAAAACAGTACGTCGGTATTCCTGTCATACCACACACAGCCGCTGCACTTATGTTTATTTGGTAGTTTAACAACATGAATGTTATTCATATATCAGCCCCCTTATCTTTTTATTTCAATATGTAAATGGCGGTCTGCTAAAATGTGCAAACCGCCATATAAATTCGTTTTGCCTTCGTCTGATTCGTTATTTCAGACGATTTTCCGTGATATTTGTTCTCAACGACCGTCACGGCGGAACTCTGCAAGCTGCGGTCAGCGTAACCGCATCATGGGCGTTTCACCCGCTCTTTTAGCCCTCATTGGGAAGTATCATTATCCTCACACGTTTCATCGCCGACTTTGGTTGCTGTCCAAAGGTCTGAACGTCATGGTTATCGCTCGCTTTTTGAGGTCGTCGCGCATGGTTCATTTGGCTGCCGAGATTTCATACCGACCGTGTGATTAACGTACCTGCAGAGTTGATATTCGGTTGTCAAGATTCTGTCGAGAAAATTCTCCGAATTAGTTTCATCGATTTTCCCCTTCACTACTTACTGGCAACGAAATTGAGATTTGTAAGGGATTTATTTTTCGTTTTCAAATAATTTCAGCACTTTCACCAAAATACGATGTACTTTTTCGTGCATTGTTTGTCTGGTAACACTATATTTCATGGCAAGATCATTCTGACTTTTATTCATCCAAAAAAGCTGATAAATAATTTGACGTTCGTATGGCTTGAGTTTTTTCATGACCTTTTTGAGCTTTACCAAGTCATGTTCCAAGCCTAACTGCTCTAAGATGCGCTCCTCAAGCGGAACAACTGTACTGTCATTGAGAATCTTCTGCTCGTAATTTCCGCCGTATGTATACTGCTCCAATGAGAGGGGGATGACCTTCTTCCAGTTTCTATCCTTTTGCGTATATTCTCCGTGATCCTTCTTGGTAAAATGGTCAATATACTGGCTTTCATCGCATTCCAGAACGCTGTCACCAAAGCTGATAAACCAACGGTTTTCTTCTTCCTTTGCTTTGAGATACTCAGCTTCAGTAAATTCGGAATACTTCTCACTTCCGCCGTTTTTGCTAAATTCAAAATATTTTGTTTTCATTGTAAGTCCTCCGTTTTGATTTTCTTGTTTGAATCAAAACGAAGGCTTACGGATATTTGGCAATGCTGCACTGCCATGCCTTAAAAATGGGCATAAAAAAACTCCCATTCCGCTTTTAAAGCAGAATAGGAGTTCAAAAAAAGAGGCAGAAATCCTGACATAGCTTTAAAAGCTACCTGTCAGGCTTCTACCTCATTCGTAATTTCTTACTAAGACTGCATACGCATATACAGCCCAAATCCCATATTCACAGATGGGTGGATGATGCTCTGTACGAGTAATTTGATATACTTATTTTATTTATATTTCTCATTTTCAATTCTCTGCGGTCAGACCTATCAGTTTACCGCATTTGTGACACTTCGTGAGATAATCACCTTGTTCGGCTGTTGTGGCTACGATCCTGTTTTTGCACCATGTGTTTTGCTTATCCGCAAGTTTTCCACCGCACAACGGACATCTCAGCGGCGGCATGGACGGCCTTTTTCCGACTTGACGGATCTGTGAATCAACTAACATTCTTCTGTCCTTTCTGTTCGCTTTTTAGAGAACATTATGAGTAAAAATATAACCGAAATTCGGTTATATCATATTGTGTGAAGCAAGGCAGATCTTCATTGCTTGCCCGGACACCTGAAACAGCTCTGCCATTTTTAAAATTTTAGCGTTAACGTTTGATCCGTGCATTGAAAAAAACGCCTTTTTTATCTGCATTTTCGGCATAAGTATCGAAGCAGCAGGAGCGTCTGCCTGCCATTCGGTTTTAGAATTGCTTTCTGTCGTTGTCTTGGCGGCGGATTCCTGCGAATTATCAAAAATCTTATGGTGCAGTATCCAATGTGAAAGCTCATGGGCAAGAGTGTACCTGTATCTGCCCATATTTTCTTCTTCAAGCAAAGCTTCGTCGATGAGTATCGTTCCGGGCTGAACCTCGATAATAGTGTACTGCTCATTTTCTTTGTCATACACAGGGACAAAGCAGTTTTCAAATACAGTCTGGCCGAGGACGTTTCCCGATTTTCTCAGTTTTACATATTCTATCGTCAGTTTGTATTCAACCTCGATGATTTCCTCTATTGGTATGGATCGGGGAGCGCCGTAAAGATACATGCCGTTTCGGTAATTTTTCAAAAGTCCGTTTGCAATGCAGTCAAGAGCGCTTTGTCTGTAGAACATTTCGTTCATGGTTTTCCCTCCCTGCTTTTTCTAAGCTTATCAATAAAATCCTGCCATTCTTCGTCCGTAGCGTCCAGATCCTTTGCAGTTCTGAGAGCGGAAACGATCACACGGTTGTCTTTCAGAAAAGCATTCAGATCTTTCGGTATCGGATTTTTTGCCGTCTGCTCCAGAGCGGCAAGGTCGTAAAACCTTTCGGATTCCTCTTTATTCAGCGCCAGCTTACTCACCATTTTTTGCATGACTTCCATACTCGGAGCCGCTTTTCTGCCTTTTTCCAGGTCGCACAGATATACGGGAGATATGTCAACCAGCTTCGCAAAGCCCCTCAGCGTTATTTCCTTATCAAGACGTTTTTGTTTCAGGTATTCGCCAAAAGTCATAAATCTTCAATCCTTTCAATCCTTGTTCTCTTTTCTGCGAACGTCTTGTATCTATTATATCGAACGTAAATTCGATTGTCAATAGCAAAAAATGAGGTGCACAATTATGAATGCACCTCAATGATAGTTTCTCCCATTTGCACAAACTGATCTATTGCATTTTGTGGAGATTGTATACAAATTTCGCCCTGATACTGAAACAGCCACGCATAAAATGTAGGACTCAGCTCTACTTTTACCTTTACGCAGAAAAATTGACGATCGGTTCCGATTGTATCAATATTGTCTCCAAACTTATCTATAATGGCTTTCATGTGCTTATTTTTACATTTCAGTATCACGTCTGAAGACTCACCGCAGAACATTTTAAAGGTATGTGCAATAAAGTCCTTCAGCACAAAATCTTTCGGACACGGTTTGGAAGGATGGTCTGTCAGAGATATATTCGCTAATCTGTCTATCCTGAAAACCGTTATATCTCTGTGTTTTTCACAATACCCCACAAGGTAATACCTGTCGTCGTTCCACACGGCGGCATAGGGGCTGACCGTATATGTATAACCGTTATGCTTGAGAATTTTTTCTCTTTTTTCATTATATTCGTAATACTGAAAACGGATCTTACGTCGCTGCGTGATCGCAGTGTTGATGATATCGGCATAATATATGCTTTTACTGTCCGCCTTATTTTCGCTCGGCTGCTGAATGAGATTTCTTATTTCTTCCTTTTGATAGTCGCTCAGAGGAGAAAACAGCTTGTCTATCAGCTGGAAGGATTTTTCTTCCGAAATAAACTGAGCTGCGTTTACTGCGTCGCACAGCATTTTTATCTCCGAAAGCTCCATGCCCCTGCTGCCCATAAAATATTTATTCTGCGTACTTTTATCGCAGATAATATCGTAGCCTGCGTTTCTGAGCTTTTCTATATCAGAGGGGATCGTGTTTCGATGAGCATATACGCCCTGCTCCGACAGTTTTTCAATAAGCTGATTTGTAGTCAGCTTATGATTTTCATCTGTTTCTTTTATCAGTATTTGCAGTAATGCCAGAAGCTTATTCATACGTCACCTTGAGATTTTATAATTTTGATTCTTATATGTGATACTCTTTATTTTTCCCTTGCAATCGTATTCAATTTTTTGGTTTATCGCCAACAAGGAGATTGCCAGCATTGATAAAACCCCTGCCTTGTACGGATGATTATCCGTTTTTACAATTTTCTCACCACATCACTGCCCATAAACAAGAGGAACGCCTGATGCTAATGATGGATCAATATTATCAAGAATAGAATCAAATACTGTATTCTTGATATATTCTTTTAATGATTCCTTGATTTTAACATCGTTAGTACCAAGATAAAATCTGATAATTGCAAGTTTTACAATATCCAAAAAATCATTATAAGACATTCTATAAGTATCACCCTCAAAAGTTTCAAATTGATAATACTCTTTATTATCATTTGATTTTTCAAAAAAACACCAACAAAGCTCGGCTGTCCAGTTTTCTTTCTTATTAACACATTCAATAAACTTTTTAAAGTGACACGCAGCTAACGTATTAATAAGTAATTCAACACATTCATTTGCCTCATTATTTACAAGTAAATTCATAAAAAGCTCCTTCTATTTAAACCGATGGATACATGGTAATAAGCTTATTATCTCTAATATAAAAATTCCATGCTTTTCCAGAATTATCAAGTGCAGTAACAGGTCCTCCACTTACAGATTCAGGAACATTAGCATACGCGTCCAAGCCGCGATCAATAAAATCATCAGTGCTGATTACATTTGAATCATATATCGTCTTAGTGGCTTTTCCCGTTTTTGTATTTGCCGTATATTCAACATAAGTTACACCGTCTATACCACTTACATTTTGGATATTATCTGTTAGATCACCACCAGCAATATCAAGTTCACTTAAAAAGTGACTTTCTTCATGGCAGCCATTTATCGTACCGTTTGGCTTTGCTCCAGTATTGTCAGCTGTACCTTCAAGGTGTTCCTTAAGGGATTGCTTATTTTCAGGTGTGCAATTCTTGTTATGCACCCAAACAGCACAATCACCAACAAAATAAGTATGATAATCTTCAACCTGAAAATTGTAAACAGTAGCAGGCTCGTGAAGTTCTTCAATCCGATGTTTCTCAACAAACAAATCTTCGCCATTTACGCTGATAAGTTTATCACCAACGAGAAGATTTCCTGCATTGATAAAGCCTCTGCCTTGTACATAAAACGGGTGATTTTCGGTTGTGATAATTTATTTACCGTTAATTGTCAGATGTACAATCTTGTATACTTGTCGGGCATATAGTGCAAGATTCGCTGATTATTAAATGTACCAATATTCAAATCTTAATTCCACTTTATCTCTTCAAGTTGAGCAATAACATTATTAACATAATCTTTTTCGAGGATTATTTCAGTTACTTTTGAATTACATAAAACATCTCTTTTCTCTTCAAAATCATACTCTGCTTTTGTACCAAGTATTCTAATTTTCCTTTCTTTTCCTACAGCAAAAACAAGATAATTATCATCAACTAATTCATTTGTAGAAAGCAAATATCTAAAATCATTATCCCTGTTTTCTTCATCACTTTTCTCATCATCAAACTCTGGATATACAAGATCATACAAAATCAAAATTGCATCTTTTGAATCCATGTCAAATATTTTTTCATCAACTGGAATTCCAGATAAAGCTACTTTGACATCTCTAACACCTACAGGTATTACTGCATTTTCAATTTCATCAGGAAATAATTTTCCATCAATACATAGTGCAAAAAAACCATTATTATCTGTTAAAGATGGATTCCATTTTTTTACTCTATCAAATAAAACTGCAAATTTATAAGGATCGCCAATTAACATATTATATTCCTTTCCATTTAACACCATACTCTTTTGTAAATGTTTTTTTAATATCTTTGGGTATCTTTGTTATATTCAAAGAATTTTTTCCTTGATTTTCTGAACCACACCAGTGCCATTCTGTTTCCTCTGCATTTGAGAAAAATCTGTGAATCGTATCTGTTTCTTTTTCATATGCATATCTATGACCAGTTTTTTCAGTTGAAGCAATCGAATCCTCAAATAATTCAAATGAATTTCTTGGCTCAATACCAGCATCTGAACAATTACCATCTTGACCAGGCGTATGTTTTGAATTTGATTTATATGTTAAAGGTTCGCCATCTGCTGTTTTGTGTTTTTCCGATTTTCTTGGTTCAGGAACAGGACAAGCTTTGTTATTATTATGCACCCAAACCGCAGATTCACCAACAAAATAAGTATGATAATCCTCAACCTGAAAATTATAAACGTCAACAGGCTCGTCAAGTTCTTCAACCCGATGTTTCTCAACAAACAAATCTTCGCCATTTACACTGATGAGCTTATCACCGATAAGAAGATTTCCTGCATTGATAAAGCCTCTGCCTTGAACGTATAAGTGTTGAGTATATGCTGAATGCTTCCTGCAACTTGCCGTTTAAAAAGGCTATTTGTGAGTTGGATATAAATTTTGATAATTGTTTTTATCTGTTATATATCAATTTTATAAAATCATCAAAATCATCAGATAATGTAACGGCATCATTGACAGAAATCGATTCAAAAGGAATTTCAACAATTTTTACTGCTGAATTTCTCCTATCAAATGCATATGCCATATCCCCACCATCTGAACCAAAATATAAAATTTCTGGTGTAAACTCAAAAACACCATATTCCTCATTTAAAGAGATAATATCTTCAATTGACCATATAACGAGATACGAATTTTCGCCTATAGAACCCTCAGCCCCGTTATGAGATAGCAAAAACTTTTTATACTGTTCCGGAAATTTAATTTTTAATTTATCTTCAGTTTTATTTATTTCTAATGGATTGCTTGGTTCATTCAATTCCATATCCGTCATATATTTTTCCGCTATATTCATTCTTCTTTCCTCATTTCATTTGATTTTTTGCTTGAGCTTGTATTCGCTTCCAAAACTTGGTGTATTTTGCATGTTCAGACTGCGTAAGCGCAATTTTATTAGAATGGTTCGTTGGGCTACCACTAAATTTAACAGGATGTACTTCATGAATTTGTTTTCCTTTTAATTCAGGATTTTGTCTATGAATCTGAGCATTTTCACTATTAGCAGATTTTCTTGCTTTTGTATATTCTTCTCCTTCAAGAAGTTTAAGTTTTCCATCTGGCTTTGGTCCACCTTTTGGATAACCTTCCCAATCTGTAATCTCAATCTCACCATTCTTGCGTACGATGCACTCCGCATTATGTACCCAAACCGCACACTCACCAACAAAGTAAGTATGATAATCCTCAACCTGAAAATTATACACGGAAACAGATTCAGCAGTTTCTTCAATGAAGAATTTCACAATTACTAAGTCTTCACCATTCACACTGATAAGCTTATCACCAACAAGAAGATTTCCTGCTTCGATAAATCCTCTGCTTTGAACATATAAGTGTTGAGTATAGGCTGAATGCTTCCTGCAACGTGCCGTTTAAAAAGGCTATTTGTGAGTTGGATATAACTTCAGCTAATTGCTCATTGACTTCAACCATAATTTTATCTTTTAAAATTTATCAATGACTTATATTTTTTTTGCATTCATTAAACCATTCTTCGACTAACTCAATTACATCCTTATCATAAACATCAGTTACATTTTCATAATTGTAATTTGAGTCAAATGACTTAGAGTTAACATTGTATACTAATTTGAATTCGTGTGGACACTTTGCATCATAGGTATCACAAAGCTCAACAATGCTTTCTATATCTTCTATTCCACAATGAAAGAATTCCTTAATTTGAGCATCTGAACACCAATCATTGGTTGTGAACAACTTGCCATCTTTCTCAAAAAATGCGTCAATATACTCTTCGTTATCATTTTGTAATATGTATACATATATAACGTCTGCACTCTTTTCAGAATTCTTAAGTAATTCAAGGCAAAGCGAAATAACATTAGCTTGTGCATCAACAAATGCGTCTTCAAATCCTTTTAACATGGTTAACCTCCTATTTTTTAATGGGGATTAATAAATTTGCCATCTATTTTGTATGAAACATCAAATGCTAACAGTCTCAATTACAAGAGATTTCGGACTCACATTCTTTCTGCCATTCTTTATAAATATCTACTAAGTCAACATCATTCTCCATTGCAATATCATCATAGTTGTATTTCGCATCAAAAGACTTAGTCTTAACATTGTAACTTAATTTAAACTCATATGGGCATTTACCATCGTAAGTATCACATACTTCAACAATATTGTCAACATCTTCCACACCGCAGTCAAAAAAATCATTGATTTGATCGTCATCGAACCAATCGTTTAAAAGGTAGATTTTCTTATCTTTAGCAAAAAATGCGTTAAAAAAAATCTGCGTATCACTTTGATAAATATAAATATATATCATATCAGCTTCTTTCTTGTTATTTTCTAATAACTCTAAAGCTAGCGATATCGTTCTTGCCTGCGCATCTGTAAAAGCATCTTCAAATCCTTGTAACATATCAATTCTCCTTTAAATTATTTCTATTGTTTAAATATTCGTCTAAACAGTTCACCGTCAATTTTGTAGGATACGTTAAAAGAAGAAGGACGAGATGAACCGTTTTTATATGATAACTTAATATCTACATCAGTAACGTTTTGTCCATTTTTTAATGCATTTGACCACTCCCTTTCCATACTGCGATAATTATCTGTATTTTTTACAGCTCTATTTAAATCACTTCTCTGCGAAACCAGGTTATCCAAATCCGGAGAACCACCAAATTGGTCTGCAAACAAATGGCCTGCGTCATCACCAGGTAATTTACCGGCTGTGTTTGAATTATGGTTCAATCTTCCGTCATGGGTTTTGAATTTCAATTCGTCCGCATGAGCAGAACTTATATTACCATTTGCATCGGTTTTGTATGTGTAGCCGTTTTCTCCAGCTTTATACTCTTGATTTGGTTTTAATGTGCCATCTTCATTCATGTGTGGGGGACAATTTTTATTATGCACCCAAGCACAACACTCACCAACAAAGTAAGTATGATGATCTTCAACTTGGAAGTTATAAACATCAACGGGTACATCTGTTTCCTCTATGTAGTGCTTCTCAACAAACAAATCTTCGCCATTTACGCTTATAAGTTTATCACCAACGAGAAGATTTCCTGCATTGATAAAGCCCCTGCCTTGAACATAAAACGGGTGATTATCAGTTGTGATAATTTCTTCACCATTTGTTATAAGGTGAACAAGCTTAATTCTTATAAAAAGAGGAATGACGGAACATTTCAAAAGAATATTTAGGACTAAATGCTTTCTCGTCTATTTTTACAATACCATTCTCAAAATCCATAAAATAGCTTCTTATCATCAACGTAGTTTCATTCAATTGATTTTTTTATTTCAGCCAAGAAATTCCACCATTTATATGGATCGGGAAATTCTTTTATATAAAGATTTCCGAGATATCTAGGATTGCACATTGCTTTTATTTTTTTTATAGATAATTCTGATAAGTCACCATTTTTATCGTATTCATCGAGAATTTTAGCAATCCTATTAGCATCCTGCATATGATCATTGTTCTTAAGATAATTATAAAGAATAGTTAGTTTTTCTTTCATACTAATTCACCTATCAATTGCACCTGTATATTTTCCACCATCAGTAACTACTTGCCATCCGCCGCCTGTTCTTGATATGCCATCATCAGCAATAAGTGCCCATTCAGGTTGTGCAGCTACTTTTCCCTCAAGTAAAATTTGTGATCGAGTAAGTTGCATTTGGCTCTCAACAAGTGCAGTATTATTAGGCGGTAATGCAAGATTATTAATTCTTTCTGCCAGTGTAGCTCCAGCAGAACCTCTTGTAACAAAAATTCCTGATGCATCACCAGCAGATGCCTCAGTTATCGTAAAAACTTCTCCAAGGTTTCCTTCACGACTATATATTGGTCCATCAAAAGAATCAATCATATCTTGCACAGCAGTATCATCCAGGCCACGATCAGATAATATTATTCGCATCTCTGACTCAGAAAGTTCTGTGTATTTATCCGGTTCAATTAGATTATAATCAGAGCTTGCATTATGCACCCAAACCGCACAATCACCAACAAAATAAGTATGATAATCTTCAACCTGAAAATTATACACGTCAACAGGCTCGTCAAATTCTTCAACCCGATGTTTCTCAACAAACAAGTCCTCGCCATTTACGCTTATAAGTTTATCGCCAACGAGAAGACTTCCTGCATTGATAAAACCCCTGCCTTGTACATAAAACGGGTGATTATCAGTTGTTACAATTTCTTCACCATTAATTGTGAGGTGAACAAGCTTTTCTACCTGACGGACATACGTTTCAAGAACCGTTTTCGGTGCGGTTTCAAGCGTATTCGTATTTGCATACAACTTTTATATTACACATTAATTTAATTTAAATTGTTTCATTTCAAAAATTAATCTATTATCATAGTCTGTTGGGTTATCACTAAATGCCTCTTCTGCCAAATCTATCAATTCGGATGAAATATGTATCTCATTTTCCAGTAGATTTTCAAGAAAATTTTCAAGTGCCACTCGTTTTTCTCCATACATAGCTAATTCCGCTGCATCTAAAAGAAATTCTTTAACTGTATCAACATTTTTGAATTCACTCGATATTTTTTTCATAAATTTATCATATGCTTCTTTTTTCATCACTAATTCTCCTAACACTTTATCGATTAATAGGAAATCCCGTAACTATTCCTTCACCGCCAGGTTCAACAATAACTCTAACATCTAATCCATGATTTCTACCTTCAACAATAAACCTAACTGGTCGTCCATTTCTTGTGGTTAATGGAGCATTTGCATCAGGACCTCCTATTGTAACAGGAGCGTTACGTCCTCCACCAGGTCCTGTTGATTGTCTCCATGTTGAATTTGGACTATTGGCTACATCTTCAACGGCTTTTATAGCGTAATCGTCTGTCCAAGTGTCAGGAAAAGCACTATTGCCAAATCCCCTATTGGGGCCATGCCCAGGATCATTAGGCCCTTCACCCTCTAATATATGATCTCTTCTTGAAGTACTCACTTTACATTCCGAATTATGCACCCAAACCGCAGACTCACCAACAAAATAAGTATGATAATCTTCAACCTGAAAATTATAAACAGTGGCAGGCTCGTGAAGTTCTTCAACCCGATGTTTCTCAACAAACAAATCTTCGCCATTTACGCTGATAAGTTTATCACCAACGAGCAGATTTCCTGCATTGATAAAACCCCTGCCTTGTACATAAAACGGGTGATTATCTGTAGTCACAATTTCTTCGCCGTTTATCGTGAGATGTACCAGCTTGTCTACTTTGCGCACATAAGTCTCAAGAACAGTCTTTCCTGCCGTTTCAAGGGTATCAGGATTTGTTGAGATTACCACATCTCCTGCGGAAAGCTTTTCTATTGCAACAAGTCCTGTAGCTGTAAGAACCATAGTTCCAGCAATAAAACAAGCCATATTCTGTGATGCTGCACCACTGAAGGATGAAAGCATACTCACGCCCATCTGGAAACCATTATAAATATCACTCTGATGCAGCTTATTGTTCAATGCCGTTAACGGATTATCGGGATCTATCATTCCCAGTCCCATCGACAGCATATCAAATCCGTCCATGCCATTAGAGATCGTTCCGCTGACTTTTGCTGTTGCTTGGATTGCGTTTCCAAATTTCGAACCGCAGGTTTAAAATACCAACGATAAGTAATTGAATATACTATTTCAATTTCTTGATATACTCATCTATTCCTAAAACAAGTACCTCCTGCAACATTTCCAAATAACTCTTGTTATAACCACTTTTTGCAATCATAATATCAAAGACCTGTCTTAACTTTCCATCAATCATAACCGTTACACCGGTTACTTTCTCTCCAGTAGTTGTATTTTCAAATTCTTCCGCCACTATACGCATTTTATTATCCATTACACACACTCCATTTAATGCTATTTTATAATCTTTACATTAGTAGCAGCTTCCTCTATCCATTCAGACCACGGTGCTGGCAATTCATAACTTCGTCCAGGTGTAGATGTATCAGTTAACTTTGGCGCTGTTCCACCTTGAACTCTTCTATATACTACGACTGAATATAACCACAGTAATCATAATAATTTCTTTGTTCTATATTATACAACTGAGAAGCTTCTTCCGGTGTCATAGCGTTTCACTCCTCTTATCATAATTAAGTCAAACAAGAAAAACATTTATTTCACATAATAAGATGCCTTTTTGACTATATTTACACTTTTTTATTATACTTCGCCTTGAAATATTTGTCAAGTAAATTTTAGAATTCATTAATAATTTACATTTTGTCAACTATATTATCATATTTGACTGATTATACGACTTTTATTTAAAATTAACTAATCATTAAGTTCAAACGCCATGCAAGAGCAGAGTAAAATATTCTTAAAAACTGTCCACTGTGTTTGTCAAGCAAAAAGTGCATAAAATGGGCTCGAAAAAGTGCATAGCCCGGTCAGCACAAGATTAACGTGTGGGGGCTCGGTTTGCGCATAGAAGGAGCGCCCCTGTTGTGTATTTTTGGAGCCCTTTTTCTGCATTTCTATTTTACCATAAACAATTGTGAACTCCGTTTTCCAGCATATTAAAGTCTTTTTTAATATCAAATACATATTTGCAACCACCTGTTACAGTATATTCTATAAATGTTTGGCAGTAATTATGATTGCTCATAACTCTGAGACTGCTCGTCCTTAATTCCAAACGACTGTTTCTTTTGCCTTATCATTCTCCTCAGTCTGCTGTCGACTGTATGTCTGACCGACTTATACTTCTGTGTATAGTCATCTTCAATACACTTGCAGAGATTAGCGAACAGAGCGAAGATCGTATTTGCAAGTATAGTGTTTTCAAACTGTGCCATATTGTCAAGCATATTCTGAGCATACTCATTTCCGTCATTTGCGGACTTTGTGAGCCACTCCACAGCCTTTTCCTTATCTTTTTCAAGTTCCTCTGCACCGAAAAGATAAAGCCTGCCGAGCTGATAAGTTGACCACATATTTTCAGTGGATTTTTCAAAATATTCGATGGCTTTAGGAATATCAATCTCAGTTCCAAGACCGTTTTTATACATAGCGCCCAATTTGTAATATAAGTTATCATCAGCCTGATCCTTGCTTTCGAGTTCAAGAAATCCTGACAATGCCGCTTTGTAATATCTCTGTGCGGTTTCTTTATTTTCAGCAACATATTCGCCCTTGCTGTACATCTGAGCGACAGCATAAGAAGCATAAGGCTGACCCTGTTCAGATGATTTGCGATACCACCAAAACGCCTGAGACAAGTCTTTTTCCACACCGTTGCCGTAGTAATATAAATTGGCGAGACTGTATTGTGCGAATTTGTTGCCCTCCTGAGCTGACTTCAAAAACCATTCAAATGCCTTTTCATAATCTTGTTCCGTTCCCAGACCATAGCAATGCATTTTGCCTATGCGATACCAAACATAAGAACGCATATCCGCAGACTTCATATTCTGACCTTCGTATCTCGGCTCATAGGGTAACATGGAATCAGCGTTCGGTTCTATTACCGTAAGAGCATGAAGCGCTTCCCTGTAAAATGAAAATGATTTTTCATCATTCTTTTCTCCGAGCTTTTCCGTGGAATAAAGCTTGCCCAAATCGTGAATCGCAAGAACATTGCCTGACCTTGATTCGTTAAGCAAAAGCTGTTCCGCTTTTTGAAAATCTTCAAGCTTTGATTGCTTGTTGTAAATAATCTTGCAGGCTTCTTTGTATACCGTACTCCATTTGAGATAGTATTTACTTTGAGATTGATAATCTACCGTATCGACTGTTACCGCATTTTCACCACTCCAAATGAAATCTTCGGCTGTCAGATCGTCATTATCTGAAAATGCCACTTTATCATTTTCAGATTGCTCAGATTCATCGAACTGTAGAGGTATTTCTTCTGAAAAATTTTCGAGAATTCCATCGCTGTTTTCCAAAAATTCGGGTTCTGAAATTTTAGAAAAATCATTCATGTCAAGTACAGTTCTGATTATCATATTCCGCACAGGCTGAAAAACTTTGTTATCAACCAATGGCGGCAGTTCTTTTTCCTTTTGCGTATAGCTCTTGTATTTCAAACACTCCAAGCTGCACCATTTTTCATAAAGCTGACGGATATTATCGTCTTTTGCAAGTTCCGAAAAAATGCTGTTGACTGTTTCTTTGACCTCCTGAGGAAGATATCCATATACTTTTTTGCCTTTAACATTCTGTAATTGAGAATATAGTTTGCGGATAAAATTTTCAAGCTGCGGATTTTCAAAATCGCCTTGCTGAATTTTTCTGACAACACTTTCAAACTCCGTTTTTGATACTGCTTTCAATTCGTCACGGCTTAATGTCTGCTCCTGATATATTGACTGCAAATCATCGTGAAATATATCGTTTGCAAAAGCTGAACGAATCTTATTAATTCCCTCGTTTGTTAAGAATCCTTCCTTTGTATTTTCGGAATAAACAAGCAGATGAATATGCGGGTGATGAGTCGTGTCATGGAATGCAGCGTACCATTTTAAATTGCACAGCGAGATTTTCTGATTTTTTGCAATATCTGAAATGTGACGCATAACAAGCTGCCGCCACGCTTCCGAATTATCGTAACCAAGTCTAATTGCATCTTCACGACGAAGTGAAATTACGTGTGACCAGACATTGCCTTTGTGATTTGCTATTTCGTTAGCTACCCTGTCAAGAATTATCGGTTCATCTTTTTCATTGAAAAGACCATGAGAGCCTCTTTTCTGAACTCCTGGCCGCATAGCCATGTAGCCGACAAAATTCTGACGGTTTCCGATGACGTCAGCGTTACGCTCAATGATCGTACTGATTAGTTCCGAAGCGTTTTCTACAGTAGGGTTCGCAGTGTAGTCCTCATACTCAAGGTATCTTTTAGCTTCGGGAAAGTCCAAAAGCAAATCGTTTAAAAGCTGTTTTTGATTTTCCGTCACTTCCTTATTCTCAGCAAACTTATTCTGTTCACGTACTTCAACTGTTTCACGGGTTGCGATGTACTTTGTGTAATTTCTGCGCTTGTTTTTACTTTTCTGTGTACCGCTTTTCAGATAGCGGCTTGTTACGATTATTTGCGATAAAGCTATAGTATCTCCTCCTAACCAATATTCAGTTTGTTTCTTGGATGCTTTGTTTTAAGTATCTCTTTTTGTTTTGCAGACGTAACATGTGTATAAATCTGAGTTGTAGTTATTGAACTATGTCCCAACATTCGCTGTATGTATCGGATATCAACATCTTCTTCGAGAAGAAGAGTAGCAAAAGAATGTCGGAACATATGGGGCGTTATATGCATATCTACTCCGCACTGTTTGCAATAGAAATTTATCATATTGCGAACAGACTGTTCGGTCATTCTTCTGCCTAGCTTGTTGACGAAAAAATATCCCGAATCTGGAATCTCTTTTTCAAATAACGAATGATATTTTCTAAGAATACTGAGTACCGCAAAATTTTCAATAGGTATAATACGTTCTTTTGAGCCTTTACCATAGAATTTAACCGAGTTTCCTAACAGATCAACATTATCTGAACGCAAAGTACAAATCTCCGCCACTCTAGCTCCTGTAGCGAAAAGCAATTCGAGAATTGCTGTATTACGAACTGCACTGCGAATCTGATAATCGCTTTTAGCAAACACAATCTGCTGATACGAAAAAGATATTAGTTTAGCTATAACTCCAAGGGGAATGGTTTTCGGCAGCAGCAAAGGCTCTTTTATCGTTGTTTCCAGTTTGTCAAACGGATTAAAGTCGATAAGATCCTGCAAAAGCAGAAAGTGAATAAACGCTTTAAGCGTTGCAAGCTTACGCTTGGCTGTTTTAGGCTTGTACTTTTTGTTGAGATATTCTATGTAGTCCCACAAGGCCTGCTTTGAAAGCTCGTTCGAGAAAACTCCGTACTGCGACAAGTCGATTTTATACGCTCGGATCGTTTTATCACTAAGTTTTTTGTGGTAACGGCAATAATTAAGAAATTCATCAATGTGCAATTTGTATTCAAACATAATGGAAAACTCCTTTATTTTTGTATAAGTAGATTTGGCATTTTCGTCAAATTAAACAAATTAGCCAAGAACTATTCTTTTTATTGATTTTAAATTACATCTATTATATCAGAGTTTTTAACATTTGACAAATTACAACAATTTGTGGAAATTCACGAATTTTGTCAGATTAAATTGACATTTTAGGAATTTGGTGATATATTTATGGTGAAAAAGTTTAATAAGTGATAACTACAAATTATCGGAGGTTAAAAAATGAAGGCAAGCATCATAATTTCAACAAACAGCAACCGTACACTTTTTGAAAACTTTTTATTTCATTTATCACAATATCCCACTATAAATGAATATGAGATAATTGTTATCAATGACGGCGGAGAATACTCCATAAGTGAAGAGCAGTATAAAGACCTCGGACTTAATTGCGTTCATAAGATCGACCTTTCAGAAAAGCAAGGTTACGGCGCTGCAAATAATATCGCTACACAAAGCGCCAATTGTGACTATTTGATTTTTATGAATGACGATATAATACTAAAACCCGATTGTCTTGAAAAAATGCTGTCTGTATTGAAAAGAGATGATGTTTCGGCTGTACAGCCTAAATTGATATATCCGCAGAGTAATTTGGTACAAAGTACAGGACATATTTTTACTAAATTTACAAATGCCCACGCTCTCGAAAATGCACACATTGATTCAAGAATAGTAAATAAAAGCGGCGAAAGACAAGCGCTGACGACTGCCCTATGCGCAACGAAAAAGACTTCATTTTCAAAAATGGGAAAATTCAGTGCAGAATATTACAATGCATGGGAGGGTATGGAATATACATTAAAGCTCACATATAATGGTGAAAAGTGCTGGTATGCTCATGAGGCTGAGGCTTATCATATTAGAGGTGGGGCAAGGAATCAATATGAACTTAATGAGGAAGCTCAATCAGCTATCTTTTGGTCAAAATGGAGCAAAAATATTAAGGAGGATCTTCATAATATTATTTCCGCTCAACTTACCTCGAGTGAATTAAGCAATTATGTTGTATTGAATTTCTCAAAACTGCCTAATCCAGCGCCTATACTGGAAGCCTGCGGTATTCAGGTCGATAATATGGTTTCGTACACCTATATTTCAGGAGCAAAATCGTTAGATTTCTTTCGGTGTCTTCCAAATGCTTTTTGCAGATATGACGCCGATATTATATATTTTACTAATAATTATACTCAGGTAAAAAATAATCTTTTGTGGTTCAAATACGAAAAAAGAAAAAATGACTTGATAATAGATTTATCAGGTAATGTGCTGTCTGTTCGATCGCTTGTCACAAAATAAGATAAATGTTACCACAAACGTGGTTCTATATTGATCTTTTTCTTAGCAGCAGTGTCAAATGTAATAATATGCTTTGCTCGATAATCTTTTGCGATGCCGTGTTTTTTCGCATTTGAGCTGTTTATTACAGACAATAATGCACAGAATAAGTTGTTATAAAGCATTTCAACTCTTGGATTGTCGTTAAAATCGCAACTGCCTTTAACATAGTTCAGACATTTACTGCTTACTTCTGTATTTCCCAAAGCAAGATAGCATGCTGACAGTTTCAGGTTACATTTTATCAGCATACTTGTGTAACCGTTTATTCTGACTTGAGTAACTGCTGATTCTAAATTTTGAATATCGGGTTCATTACCTTTTTCATATTCAGTAATAAAATCTACATACGCAAGTTCAACATTACAATCAAGATATCTGCGATTTTCATTGCCCTTTTCATGTATTTTTTCAAGAAGTTCATGAGATTGTTTTAATCTGCATTCTGCCTTTTTAAGGTCTTTGGCATAAAGTCCTCTAGCACTATCCATATAAGCAAACGCTTTATAGTTCATATAATTATCCGAATTGATGCTTTTTATATATTTATCAAAAGTTTTTTCCGCATTTTCATAATCGCCAATAAGATACTGGGTCACCATTTTGCGGTTTAGGCAGTTATAATATGCGTACAAAGCCCTTTCACCATTGTTGCTCAAAAGAATCTTTGAATGTTTTTCCAGCATTTTGTCGATATCATCTACAAGAGTATCTACATCAAGACTCCAAAAGCGAAGATTAAATAATTCCGTTTGTGCTTCTAAGATCTTCTTTTCTCTTTTCGGATCATCATTATCGGAAGCCTGTGCTGCTATTGTAAAGAACTTTTTAGACTGCATTAAGGAATCACAATGATTTAAGCTGTCTGCATATTTAAATACTTCATATAAATTCTGATCTTTTAAGTCTATGTTTTGAAATATAATATCATATAAACACTTAGCTCTAAAAAAGTCAGATTTATTATAATACTCATTTGCTTTTTTTTGAAGTTGTGCTAAAACGTCATCTTTTTCGTCTACATTATTATTTTGCAACTTATCGATCAGTTCAAGCACGTTCGTGTTTTCATTTTCTGGCTTATCCGCTGTCTTATCATCTATTTTCCTGCTTAGTATGACTATTGAAGAATTGTACTGCATCTTAAAAGAAGCAAGCTGATGTTCCAGCAATTTCAAAATATCAAAAGATGTACTATTCGATATTTCAACAAAAATAATCGATCTATCTGGTACACTGTATTTATCAATCGTATATTTTTTCGAGTTTATTGAAAGATCTTTTATTGTATCGACAGCATAAATAGGGTCAGCAGCACCAATAAGAATTTTGCTCAGATATGTAGGACAATAGTTCAAAGTACTGTTTATTGCTTCCTCAATTGTTTCCTGTTCACCTTGATCGTTATAAATTCCAAATATGAGTAAGGCAAGTATTTTACACAATTCAACAGCATTCTCGCAATAAGAATCGTTAAAATGAAAATAGAAAAATCTTTGATCTTTTTCTGAAATAAGAGTAATATCGTTTCTGGATATCCCTGTAACATTAACTACTGAATTAACATTTGGGTGTAAAGAATCATTATGCTCTTTTTCAATTTTGACTATTTCTTCAATTAGTTTTTTATCAATAACAGGTGATTCTTTTATGGTAATACTGCACGTATAAGTTGAAATTTCATTTATTTTTACTTTAATTTCACTGTTGCCTGAATATTGACTATGATCTCCGTTACCTGATATAGTGATTTGATTATATCCTTGCTTTGCAATGATTTCAATGGTTTTTGCAGTTATATCTTTTGAGGTTCCTGATTTATCTGACAGATTTTCATAGGAAACTGAGTTTATATTGAAACAATTCGGTACAGATATTCTAACATTGCTGTCTGACTTCAAGAAAAAAGTGATAAGGATATTATATGGAACATGATACGAAAGTTCATTTTTTGGTTCAAGTATATTATACATATCAAAAACCTGTATTATACAATAATCACTTTTGCTGATTCCACTGAACTTTGCAGGCTTTATAATTTTGGAATTCAGATCTACATCTTTAACTCCAAAATTATAAAAATCCCCTTCGTGTGTTTTTAGCCATTCATTAACAAGATATCCGTTAACAAAAATGATTTTACTGATCATATTTTTGATGCCTACCAAATGGCGTGCCCTGACTACATATTGAAGAGAAATCCAACCGCTTGTTACAAGTATTAATTCATCTACATCATTTTTCAGAATAGCGGATAATAAAGTAGGATCCCATCTGCCTTTAGATACAGCTGTCGAATCTTCTTCAGTTTGTTTAGCTTCTCCCCATTTGCTCAGATCATCAACCACTGCCTCAAAATCTCTGTTATAATCACCAACAGCTTTTGTTATTTTCCAATTATAATCAGGAAAAATGGATCTCGCATAATTTGCTGCAAGCACCTCAAACTCTCTGGGGGTTAGTTCATTTATGTTGGCCATTGATTTTTTCTCTCCGAATATTGTGTTAGTATTTGATAATTTATAGTTATCACTACTTGAAAAACAGCTCATTGTATCAATTTAAAAGATACAATGAGCTAATTTTATCATCAATTTCTCTGATACCTCACCGCCTTTTCAAAATTAATGATACCATTGATCCTCTTGACCTCATCCGTACACATAGTCCGAAGCTTGATCATAGTATCATCATCAATCTCATGAACCGCCGCAAGCATATGTGATACTGCACCAAGTTCGACAGCAACCTTAAATAAGGCA
>OGYU01000287.1_pt1 | contig 42214 bp, 52 predicted proteins | sample 1576581 | NCBI WGS metagenome assembly OGYU01 (sample SAMEA3541547, study PRJEB24748) | human gut metagenome | biome: human gut; feature: human-associated habitat; material: faeces | place: China | collected 2012 | reverse complement strand
CTAAAATTAAGGATTTCTACATAGTTCGTCTTTGTAGCAACACACAAGTCTCCACATGCACCGTATGTCTAAACTCTGAAAAGTTCAGTCTTGTGTGTCCTTTCATAGCCTTTATAATACTGTAAAATCAAGGCTTTTTCAACAGTTCAGTTTTTATTGCTTTCTACATCTTACTGTTATATATTTCTGTGGGTGGCAAAATGGTGGCATTGCCACCCATACGTTTATTTTACCCTGATTTTCTGACCAACATAGATCAAATTTTTATTAGCAATACCATTTAACTGGACAAGTCTGTCAACAGAAGTTCCGTATTGCTGTGCAATCCCTGAAAGTGTATCACCCGGTTGTACTTTGTAATATGCAACAGATGTTCCACTTCCTTTTAACTGCCTGTTTACTTCTGCCTGTACTGCATCCGGGTCAAAACCTTCTGCTGCAAGTTTCGCCCTGCGGTCTGAACCGTTACCATATTTCCCGGCAATAACTTCTTTTGTCACCTGTGAAATAGATTTTGACGGTGTTGCATTTCCTTTCAGAATTTCGTTTACACGTTCCTGTACTTTGTTCGGATCATAGCCCAAAGCCTGTAATGCTTTGGAACGGTCAGAACCATTTCCATACACGCCCTTGATAACCTCACGTGCAATTTCATCAAGTGTCTTTGAAGGTGTCGGATTACTTGGTGCAGTACCGCCGGAAGCATATTTTGGTCTTGCGTAACCTCTAACATATCCCCAACCCACCGGGATTTCCCTTCTTGCTACTGCTTCATTTTTGTTACCTTCAATAACAGTAATGACGTTGCCAACAACTTTTTCAACAAAACCAATATGATCTGAATATCCATCATTAGGCTGTGTCGCATCATCCCAATTGTACAGGATAATGTCACCCGGAATAGGGATAATAGTACCATCTTCAATCCAAATACCTTTGCTGATGAAAATTTTGATATGCTGTTCACAACCACACTCTGTACCAATCAGGTCAACAACCCCTGCTTTGATTGCGGCTGCTGATACCGTAGTATCACACCATTCATCAGAATACTTGACTGCATACCCACGTGCAAGTGGCTTGTGGCTGTTGTACAGATCAATGATCTGTTTGTGTTTTCCATTTACTTCACTGTAACCAATCCAAGATCGCATTACATTCAATACATCCTGTGCAGTTCTTCCCATTGTGTTACCGCCTTTCTTGTCATATTGTGTAAGGTTATACTGTTCAATCAATCTCATGTTGTTCTGAACATAATCTGAACTTGTTGCATAACCATCTGATTTAATTGTTTCAAGATATTTCTTAGGATCTGTGATTCCCCGTAAATTCTGATACCGAGCAAGTTGTATGAACTCAAAATAGCCCTTAACTCCTTCTTCCATGCTGTCATATACTCGGAAGTTGTCCTTGATAGTAGTAAGTGTGCCCAGCTCATATTCTTCCTGTGTGGTCATGTTAACTGATTTACCAGTCCATTTTGTCCCACATTTCAGCCCAAAGTAATTATGATAGGTGGAAGCAAGTTTAGATTTACCCCACCCACTTTCAAGAATTGCTTGTGCAATTACCGGACTGTGTACGCATATACCAAAAGATGCAGCGTATTTTTTTACATACGCTGCAATCTGTTCAATAAATTCTTGATTTGTCATAATGATTCACCTCTATTTTTTCTTTGGTGTTTTATAAGTAAGTGCCTGCTTACTGTCTGCAATACCATCAGTAGTTGGGTCATTCACAATACCTAAAATCATCAGTACCGCAAACAAAGCGTTGATGATTGCCGCAAGCTGTTCATTCAATACACCAAAATCCCATTGATAGCCAAACGGGGCAACCACCACCTGAATCAGCAGCAACACTGCCGGAATAAGTGTCAGCCAAAAGTTTTTATTTTTAATTCTTACTACCCAGTTAATATTTTTCATACGTTTCTACCTCTTTTCTTTTTAAATGTAATTCATCAATTTCCTGTTTCATTTTTTTAACAGACGGGTTACCATCCCCCATATCTATATAGCATTGATACATCTTTTGAAAATTGCTATATGCGTGTGATGGAATATCCCCTAATGTCATATACTTATCGTGATATTCAAACATCTTTATCATCAAAAGCATTTTTGTACCTTCTGCATTTGCATCCCGGTCTTTTTTCTGTTCTTTTAGCAACCAAACAATATATCCCATAAATGCGGTCAAGATGATTGGCAATGCCACTCTATACGTTTCTAATACTAATTTTCCCAATGTTCTACTTCCTTTCTTTGATACAAAATAACCCTATCAGACGTTATATAATGTCCATATAGCGGTTATAATTGTATCTGTGATAATTTGTTTGTTACTCTGCTAATTCAGGACAATCAAGGTCAATAAGTACCTGTTTAACCTGTTCCTTAATTCTTGCCGGAACATCAGCGAATTTCTTAACACCTTTGATGATAAGTGTTGCATAAACTACTGCCATGTCATTTACCCCCTTTCTACACACAAGATTTATAATTAAAAAGATTTTGGTCAGCATTATTCAACACCTTCCAAAATCTTCTTAACTTCTTCTCTCAACCTTTCAGGAACTTGATCAATTGTTTTAATTCCCTTTTTAATCAAATCTGCATAAACTTTTGCCATAATTCGCACCCCTTTCTACACAAGAATCATTTCATACACTTCTGTAAGTGCTACTTGTGTATCTGTAACTTGCTTACCTAAAGATTCATTTTTTTCAGCCTGTAATTTGATGTATTCATCTTTTTCATATTCCGTCAAGGTAAATTCATACCCGGTAAATCCCGGCTGTTCGTCTGTTCCCGGTTCGTTTACCTGAACTATGTCAGAATTTACAAACACCTTTGTTTCGGTCAGTTCCAGTTCAAGGGGCTTTACTGTACTTCTTTGTGTTCCATACTCTTTCATGCTGCTTTCAATCCTTTCTTTGAATTTGGTTTTATGTTGTGTATATAATAATCATCCGCATAAGGTAATAGCGGTACAACATACTTTTGATATAACCGAAAAGAATCACAATGTTTTAACCATCCTTTATAGCTGTTGATGCAACACCATTCAGAATAGTTCATCATGTTCCCGGATTCCACTTTTCTCCTGATTGCGGTCAATTTCTTTTCCATGTCCAAACAGGTTGATTTTCTTAATAAGGTATATTTGTAAAAAGTCCGATACCCTAAGAAGTCCACACCTCTAATAAAAGATGGGAACACCTGCCAGTTTGGTTTTATGTTCAATTTCAGTTCATTCTTAAAATAAACATCAATATCTTTTCTTAACTCATGTAATTCTTCCTTTGTTCTTGCAAATATACAAATGTCATCCATATATCGAAAATAATATTTAACGTGTTTCTGTTCCTTTATCCAATGATCAAAACTTGAAAAATAGTAGTTCCCTGAATACTGTGAAAGATAATTACCTATTGGTATTCCAGTTTCAGGGTCAATATCTTCGTCTAACAGATAAATCGCTGTCAAATCCTCAATTTCTGCTGTTTGTATGCTATCAATGATTTCATTCAATAACCAAAGTAGTTCAGGGTCATTGAACATTTGTGCATATTTCTGTTTCAGAAGATCATGGTTGATTGACTGGTAATAATGTCTTGCATCCAATTTCAAACAATACCTACATTCTTCTGAGTCATTCCACATTGCATCTTGTAATTTGTGAAGTGCATTATGAATCCCTCTTTTCGGTATTGCTGAATAAGTATCACTTGTCAGGTTATTTACAATACATGGTTCAATCACCTGTAAGATAGCCCATTGACAAATACGGTCAGGAAAGTAAGGAAGTTTATAAATTTTCCGTTCCTTTGTTCCGTCTTGCTTTGTAAAAATTTCATATTCAGATGTTTTGTAGGTATGGTTGATAAGCATTTCCTGAATCTGTTTCAAGTAATAATCAGGATTCTTGTCTAGTTCTATAACTTCCTTATACCAACCTTTTCCTTTCTTTGCGTGTTGGTGTGCTTTTCTTAAATTTTCAAGGTCATAGATTTTTTTAAATAAGTGATCATATCTTTTCATTCCTTTTGGTATTTGCAATAACTGAATCCCAGTCGGTGAAGTTCACCCGGACGATACAGTTGACGTTTCCTCTTTTGTAGTTTTTTCAAAAAAGTAAGGCAGTATTGTCATTTCTGACTTGTCTGCACCGCCTATTTTTCTGTTCTGCCAAGTGGCAAGGTTGAAATGTTACCACAATATATAGTTTCAGCCGGGTTGGTTTCCCGGCTGATGATTGCATTTACTAAGTGACCGCTGATATTCCGATTACGATTACCCACACTGTTATTCAGATTCCAATTGAAAGTACCTGCATTACTGCCATTATTCCAGTTACTGCCTAATTGAGTGATTTTTTATAATGGTGTTTCGTTACAGGCTCATAACAAAATCAGCGAACTTTTCAACCTATATGTGATTATAAGACTATGCTGCTTTTTTCATTTGTTCTTTCCATGATGCAATTGCAGCGGTATATTCAGCGGAATCACGTGTTGGGATATATACCAAGCGACCGCCGACATACCGACTACGAATACCCACACCGTTAACCAGAGCCCAACCGAAAGCACCCGCATCACCGCCATTAGCCCAGCAACCGCCCAATAGAGCGATACGGTAACCGTTGAGATTTGCTGTTATCCAATGGTAATCTCCAACGGGTAGCGAACTATTTCCGTCTGTTTCTGATGCTATAAACAGCCAATCGCAAGACGTAGAATATCCCATTGCAGAAATATACCCATATTTATTTGTTATAGTAAATCCTGCACCAACATAGTTATCTGTATTTTTAGATTCCATGAAATTGAAGTCAGAACAAATGTAAGGCTGACCGCCCCCCATTTTTCCATTACCCCAAATGTTAATACCATAAACAAATTTCCAAATATTTCCCCAAAAGTTTTCTTTTCCTCTATAACAAATAGCTGTTTTACCATTTGCTGTTTCAATTGTAGATGCGTCACCTTTTACATTTGTTGTTTCTGCTGCTTGTCCTGTACCATTTCCAATGTCAAATGTAGAACCTGTATTAGATGCACAGTTATATGCTCCATTATCAGGAATTGACACAATACCTTGTGCAATAGCTGTTTGCAAATTCATCATTCCCATTTCAATGATCATCAACAACTGTTCAGCTGATACTTGTTTAATCAGATCACCATGCCAATTAGCACCTCTATTTTTTGCTAATGCTTCAATATTGGGTCTAGTTAATACCTGCTGCTGTCCGGATGCAGGTTTTACCCCGGCAATCGAACAAAACTTATCTGTGGCGAGATTCATTACTTGTTCATCTTTTATTAAGTACGCACCAGTTCCATCTTCACCACCATCTACATCCCAAATGCTACCTTCATAAGCAGATGTCAGAAAATAGTCAATTTCATTTCCTGACGCATCGTAAAATGCCGGATGAAGTCTGAAACCTGCCCTTGCTTTTTCAGATACATAGTAGTTTGCTTTTCTCAAATGGTAGCCAATACCTGTATCAATTGGCTCATATACTACCGGGCAAACCAAATAATAGAACTTTGGCTGATATACCATGACTTGACCCATCGAACCATCTTCCTTATAGTCCGGGTCACCATACCATGCCACAATAGTACCGTCATCCGCTACATTACAACGTCTACGTCCACCGAACATGGAAAAACGGTCAAAATCTGCACCCTTTGTCAGATTGACCGCCCCTGCAATACGTTTGAATGATTTATTTTTGTAGTCCACCTGTACCCCTAAAATATCATCATCAGTCAGACCCAAATAAGCACGTAAGTCAGCAACACCTGAAAGAATTTCTTGTGAATTAAAGTTTTCACTTCTCAATTCTTCAACATTTGATGCTGCCGCTGTATTTTCTGAATCTAAAGACTGTAACACCTGATTAGCTGTTTTAACAGATGCATCAAGATTGTTTTTACCTGCTTCTGCTTCTTTTACTGATTTCGATATACTTGTTTGAACTTCTTCTGTATCCTTAACGGACTGATCTAGTGTACTTTTACTTTCTACTGCCGTATTGATCGAATTGTCTAAATTTTTCTTTGCTGTGTTTGCTACAGTTAAGGTGTCATTCAATGTAGTATTTGCAGTCAAAGCAGAATTTACCGATTCATCCAATTTTGATTTTGCTTGAATCGCTTCTTCAATTGAATTATTTACAACACTACTTGCGGCATCTAATTCTTTTTTTGCGTTAGTTGCTGCCGTTACCGATGAATCAAGATTTTGTTTCGTATTATTTGCTGACTGTTTTGCAAGATTCATTTCTTCTTTCGCAACATTGGCATTTTTTACAGATTCATCCAATGCTGTCTTAGAAGAATTTGCGGTATCAATTATATTAGATGCTGCTTCTACTGACTTGTCTAAGTTCCCTTTTGCGGTGGATGCGGTCTTTACAGATTCATCCAATGCCGTCTTTGCGGTGGATGCGGTCTTTACAGATTCATCCAATGCCGTCTTAGAAGAATTTGCTGTACTGATCGTGGATTCTAAAGATTTTTTTTCTTCTTTTCCAAGTTCTATAGATTGCTTGTACTCTGAAACCGCATCAACGACTGTATCTTTCGCCTTGACTACTTCTTCTTTTAGTTTCTGATAAGATTCATTATCATCATTTACCTTAACTAAGGCATTTACAATAGATGACCTTACTTCTTCCCCATATTGAGCATTTTGTATTTCTTTTATATAAGGATCAATATTTGCCACTATTCCTCACCTTCCTTTTCCTCCTGATTCATTGCATTGTAATCAGAGATCAATTCAAGATTTTTCTGATTTCTAACATCAGAAAGGATTCCTAAAAGAATCCCTTCAATGAGATATGCGGGTAATTTTGCTTCATTCACAATCTGATTTACCGCTGCGGTCATCTTTCCTTTCGTATTTTCCATTAAAACTGAAAGTGGAATATTCTTTTTTTCTTCCATTTTTATCATCCTTTCTTTACTGGTATCTGAATTTGTTCATACTGTTTTACTTCATGTGTCTTTGACCCATTAGACATCTTTGCACAAAATGTTTTTTTATCCAGTAATGTATATGGGTCTTGCCATACAATACGCTTTTCTTTTCTGCCGGATAATTCCTGAACAGCCTTGATGAGATAAAAAATCAGCTTCATTGTTTTAATAGACAAATGACCATCTTCATTATCCTTAACTAATTCCGGAGCAAATTCCTGTAACTGCTGTGCAATAATTCCAATCGGTTCATGTTCATTTGACTGAATCCAGTCAAATTCTTTTAGTTCAATGTTGTTCAATAATTCTAAGGCATTGACTGAACAATCCTGAATATTCTTTTTCATTCTTGCGTCAGACTGGTTTATAATATCCCAGTTGTGCATATCAATGTCTGAATAAATATCAACATTTACACCGTTATAGATTTTGAAAACTTTACTTTGTCCGTTTATTTCCACACAAGTAGTGTTTGAACTGTTGCACCACGTCATCTCACCACGAATACCACAGCCGCCACTACTCCAAGCTATGACTCGGACATCATCATTTAGGTACAAGTTACCATCCGTATATGTTGGACAATTAAAATGTATTCCTTTAGCGTTTGAACCATTCGCCTTGTGGTAATAAATAAACTTAACATTATAGATACCACTACTAGAATCTTTTGCAGCCCAACACATATAGGAAGCGTCGTACTCCAAGTCAAACACAAGCCCCCGGAAAGAATCCTGCCCTTGAAAATTATTGGTACCAATTTTACCAATAGTGCTGCCTTTATAATAAAACCAACTGCCCGAATAAGTTAATGACATTAACTTGTTATCTGACGTATCATAAATATTTAGTGCTGACCCCTCAAATTGAATATATTTTGAACAATTGTTCCAAGCAATCCTCACATAAGAATAGGATTGGGTTAGTTTCGTGGTAAAATCAGAACTATTTAATTTTTTGGATACTGTAGATTCAATGCTGTTTGTTTTTATATCAATTTGTGCAGAGGTATAATAATTTCTTAATTTATTATCTACATAATTAGTTGCAGTCTGTTCAGCCTGAATTAATATTCCATTCTTACTCGCATTGATCTGACTGTTTGTTTCAGTTTTCGTATAAACGTTTGAAAACTTAGAATCCGTATATTGATAAGCAGTATTTCTTGCCTGAATCAGAATCCCATCTTTTGTTGTATTGATTTGGTTATTCACTTCGTTTTTGGTGTAATAACCTGTCAACATTTGATCTGTATAAGATTTAGCTTCTGACTTAGCCTGAATCAAAACACCATCTGTACCAACTTTGATTTTATTGTCAACAGTCCACCGATCATAATAATCTTGCAATCTCCCATCTGTATAACCATAAGCGGTCTCTTTTGCAGACAGAAGGATACCTTCTTTGTTTACCTGTAACTTATAATTAATTTCTGATGCAGTATAATAATTCTGTAATCTTCCATCTGTATAACTCTCTGCATTTGATTCAGCAAGATTGATCTTATTCTCAACACTTGTGATATATTCAATTGTCAATTTACTTGCATCAATAGAATTGGCTGCAATCCTATCACCAAGAATCCAACCATCCATTGTGATAGCTGTTGTAAATCTTCCATTATATCCTGTGTCGGAATGACCAAGACCACCTAAATTAAATCTCCAAACATTTCTTGCTGTTTCTTTATCGTCTGTATCCATGCACAACATTTCATTTGATTCATAAATCATATGACCGTTTGTCATCCCCTGAATCAACTGTGATGCATTGTCTTGTGCCTGTTGAAGAATCTTATTTGGTGATGGTATTTTTTCAATCTTATCCAAAATATCTGTACTGACATTATTATTCTGTGATGTTAAAGTTACTTTTTCCTTTCCACCTAAAGTAACTGTTGCACCTGACGGCTTATCCAAAGGAATTACTAATTTTGTTAATGGAAAAAACTTATCTAACCCATGTGGTGATGACACTACATGAACAGAATCAAGAATTTTAAATCTTTCAATGGCACTATCTGATAGATGCAGATCAACCGCTTTTGCTTCTATAACTGCATCTTCCCATTGTCCTTCCTTTAAATACGCTTCACCTTTCGTTTTTAGGTTTGTAGGGTTGTGAACATCATCCCATTTCGCCACTTTTGTGATTCTTCCATAATGATCTACCGCTGTTTGATTTACTAATGCAACTGAATTATTATTGACTTCTTTGATTGTCAACCGTTCTTCTAGCGCTTCGATAGAACTTTCTTCCAATTTTGCACCAAGAGGAATTAAAACTGTAACCAAATCTTCAACTGTGAAGTTCCTCGTGAAATCTAATAAGTTTTCCCCAAATCTGATTGACTGTGTGCAAGTGTTCAACGTATCCGCTATATAGTCAATATAACGAACACCGTTTTGATATCTTGTCCTAACATAACCACCTAAATCATCAACTAAATCTTCCTTTATGGTCTGCATACTGCTTTCCCAATTGGTATATCTATATAAACTGTCATTGCTGTCTTTTACAGTTACAATCCCAACTTGAAATTGTCTGTCAGAAGCTACCTGATCATTGTGAGCATTTAGGATTGTTTCCAAATAACCTCTTACTGTCATGTCATGATATTCTGCCGGATGTTGAACAGAATCGTTCAGGTATGCAAGATCACCCTCACAGAATATCTTTTTTGTCTTATTAAACAGTTCACCATCTTCTGTGATTCTTCCACGGAAGATTTCAGTACCATCTTCCTTCACCACCACTTCTGAAACCATCTTTTTCAATGAGTTATATTGTGGGTGGGTTGGTGGAATCTTAAATTCAAAAGAACCTGCCTTGTTTGCCTCAAGCGTTAATTTAGGTTCAATCAAAATCAAAGATTCATCACGTAAATCATGTATGGGGATGTCATTGTAGTAAACTTGATACATTACAACATCCCCCTTCTAAATCTAATTTCTAAATTTCCATGACCACTTATAATAAAATCGTTGTTTCCTTCTTGCAATCGAATATCAAGTATTTTTCTTGTTCCTGCTTCAATTTTATAAACAACTCCTCCAAATTTAATGGTAAATGGTGCATCACAAACAAATGTCGGTGATGTGATTTCCCTACCGTTTACGATGGTAATTTGTTGTGTACCGTCAATTGTGAATTTTGTTTTATAGATATCACTATTCCTAAAATTAAAAGTATCCCATAACCAAGCCCCACCTGTATCAAGTTCATACTTATAAGGTGATACGTCACATTTTATTACAAGTGTACCGATTGCCTTGTTACTAGAAAATTTATCTATGATACACCTACCTTCATAATAATAGAATTTGTCAGAATCAAGAATTATCTGCATTTTTTTACCGTGCAGATAATTCTCTATTTCAGTTAAAAGAGTGTCCCACCTTGTCCTATTATTTATCATATTGAAAGTCAATGTGAGCATTCTATTTTTATACTTTATGTCATCCGACAAAGATTCTGTAAGGTCTAACACTCCATTCATGCCGGGAACTTCCTGTGTTTCCGTTTTAGGTTCGGGAAATGATTTTTCTACCTTTGTAAGAATCAATTTCCAGTCATCATAAGTATGAATGTTACCTATTTTTACACCAAGCACTTAAATCACTCCCCTTTTTTCTTTATTCGCCAATTCTCCCAATCGAGTATTTATTTTTGGTGCTAATTCCCCAACCAATGCGTCAGTATCAAGATATATTTTCCTATCCATAACCTTTAACATTTCCGGGAAATACTCACTCAGCAATATCAGTAAAGCATCTAATTTATCAAGCAATGCTGCATTTTGTTCTGCTACTGCCTGTCTGATCATATTCAGCATGGTTTCCTTACCAATCATCACTTCGTCACCTGCTTCACCTGCACCCTTCGCCTGACCCGTTGCCGGGTTCATACTGAAAATAGTAGGCTTCGTGAACATTACAGGGTTGTCCATAGCTTTCTTGTACCAAGATACGCTAAAATGTGGTATCTGTGGTGGATTCAAGCTAAACTTTCCTGAAATGCTGAAATGCGGTAACTTAATTGATGGTAATGACCAACTGAAATTGAAGAAACTCTTAATCTTGTCAATCGCATTTTTTACAATGTTCTTTGCACTTTCAAAGATGCTACTGAACTTCGATTTAATAGATTCCAACACACTTGACACCGTGGACTTTGCCGCATTCAGACCGCTTGAAATAGTAGACTTTACCCCGTCAATCACGTTTGACACCGTGGATTTAATGCTGTTCCAAATATCACTAAATACAGACTTGATGCTGTTCAGCACATTGGAAACAATACTTTTTGCCGCATTTAATGTATTGGAAATAATTGTCTTAATTGCATCAAGTACCGTTGTAACAATGGATTTAATAGCATCCCATATTGTAGAAAATATGGATTTGATACCATTCCATACACCTGACCAATCCCCTTTGATTGCTGCGGTAATTGTCTGAATGATCTGCTGAATTACCGTCATAACGGTACTGACTACTGTTTTGATTACTTCAAACACCGTCTGTATTACAACTTTGATGTTCTCAAAATGTGTAGTAAACAGGGTCTTAATAGCCTGAACAATCGGTGAACTTGAATTGTATACTTCCGTAATCTTGTCTACAATCCATTGAAAAGCCTGCATCAGTCTATCACCAATAGCAGATACCAATTCACCAACAGCAGTTATAATTGCTTCAATGTACGGTCTTAGAAACTCAAATGCTGCCGTTAATGAGGTTGTTATCCATTCTGCGACACTGTTTACAATATTGCGGAATGTCTCAAAGTGGTTATAACAATATATAAGTCCTGCGGCTACTGCTGCGATAGCTGCGACAATAGCAATATATGGTGCTAACATTGCTGCTGTTGCGGCAACGTCAGCCCACTTTGCAGCAATTAACGCACCCAAGCTTGCACTTTCTGTAGCATTCATTGCTGATTTAATAGCCTGTGCGGCACTGTGTAGCCCTACGGCAGTAGTCAGCCCCCCTATAACTGCCGCTACTCCTGCAATAACACCCTTATATTGATTAAACCAGTTAATCATACCGGGGATTTTATCAGATACACTTTGTACAGCATCAGCCATCTTTTTGACAATACCTACTGCAAGCGGTAATACATTTTGACCAAGGACTGACTGAAAATCTGTCCACGCTTGTTTCAAGTTTCCTGTTTGGTTTGTCCAAGTATCAGATTCACGTGCAGCCTGTCCTAATGCTCCGGATGCCTTATTTGCATCTTCTACCATTTGCAGTAACGTCAACTGCTTTTGGGCTTCTGATAAGTCCTTGAAAGATTTACCGTATAACCTATTGGCAGCTTCATTTCTTGTTACTTCCGTACAGGACAAACCAAGTGCTGAATCATTTTCATAGTTTCCTTTCAGGAAGGATTGTAAACTTTCTGTTGTTTCTTCTAGCGTCCTATCATAAAAGGCTGCACTATCCGCAACTGCCACCATAGCACGATCAGCAAGACCTAGTGCATTTGATGTGTCCATTCCTGTTGTTTTTGCAAAGGCAGCTATTTGTGTATAACTGCCTTTCATTCTGTTCACCTGAATACCAGTATTGTCAGCAATTCCTGTCAGGGACTTTTTCGCCTGACTCTCCATATCACCGAACACCTGTGAAAACTGTGAAGATGCTGCATTTGCATCAGCGGCGGCATTGATACAATTTAGACCAAAATCTTTGATCTTATCTACTGCAAAAAAAGTCGCTACCGCCGTACCTATTTTCTTAAATGCACCGCTGATCTGATTTTCTGATTCCTTTGCCCGGTCTGTTGTATCGTCAATCTGTTCGTTTGCATCAGCATTTTGTATTGCTATTGTACCGAACAGTTTAAATAATTCCATTCAATATATTCACTCCTTCCGCTATTCAGGAATGAATGTGTTCATCATATTCCAAGATTCATTTACTGTTGTTTCAAGTTCTTTCTTAGAAATAGGTGGTTGTGGTTTTACAGACTGCTTAAAGTCCTCAAATGATTTATCAAAAACTTTTGCAAGGAAATATTCCCATTCACGTTCTTCTTCGGTTACATCCCAAATCATATTTACAAATTCAGATAATTCATCATTATTTACAACCTGATCAAGTAATAAAAAAGGACTTGCGTATCTGTGAAATACCAAGTCCATAAACTTTAAATCTCCTATTTGACTAATCTTGAAACAGCCTTCATAAAACCCACAAATTCTTTTCTTTTGAATACATCAACAACCAATTCAAAGAACACATCCATAGGCAGAATTGCAACTTCATCTTTTGTTCTTCCGATCAGTCCGGCAATAAAGGCAAATACTTCTTCTCCTGCATCCGGCAAATGTTCAAGAACAATATCTACAATTTTAAGAACAACGCTGACACCAACAATTTCAGCTAAATCTTCCATACTCTTTTCTTCACCGTTTTCTGAAAAAGTATCTGTAATTGCTTTGATTTCTTCCGGCTCAAAACATTTACCAAAATCTTTCAGTCCGATCTTACGAATAATTTTCGTCATAGGGAAAATATCCCTTGCGTTTAACGGTCTGATTTCATACATTTTAGGTTCAGCCTGTTCAATCGGTTCTGTTACCTGTGCTGGTACTGTCTGTGTAATCGGTGACGCATAAGCACCTACACCAAACTGCTCAACTGCCTGTGCTGCTGTAACATTTCCCTGATTCATCATTCCATTCATTGCTTCATTCATGCTCATAGTCCAAAATCCTCACTTTCTTATTTGCTTCTTTTTCTTCTTCCTGTTGCTTTCGGCTCTTCTTTTGGTTCTTCTTCCTCAACAGGTTCACTTTGTTCAGTTGGTTCAATTTGTTCAATGTCAACTGAATTTTCCTCAACAGGTTCTTCTTCCTGTTCTACTTCGGTAATCTCAATCAAACCACCAACCCTCACGATTTCATTTACACGTTTTACTGGCAAGTCCAATTCATCACCTATTCTGTACAGTTCTTTTGTGTATCTGTCTGTAAACTCATGAATTACTTTTACTTTCAAAGTCAATAACCCCTTTCTTATGCGGATGGTGTTGGATAATAAATCTTATACGGTAATGTGGTCAAATCTCCACCTATTTTCTGACTACATCTAAAGGTGTATTTACCAACACCTGCTTCTTTGTTTTTACCTTCAATGGATAATCCACTTGTACAAAGTGCATTGTCCATAATTACAATAATCGGTCTACCTGTGAGGGTCTTACCAACGAATGCGATATTATCCCAATAATCACCCTTCTCAATGTTTGATTTGGATGTAATCACACTATACCCTTCAATGTCACTATTTGCAGACTGACCAATTACAGATGCTTTGATGATGTCCGGGGTCAATTCTACAAAATTGATTTCCATATTTGCAGTTTCACCCTGTTTTACATCTAATTCAGCAACAGCCACTAAAGCACCGTCTACTTCCACCTGTGCAACTTCCGGCACGATCTCAAACTTAGAGCCGCCACTTGTCGCACCAACAAGGGATTCTGCAAAGTTCCATTTTTTTGTTCCGGCACTATCAAACGTCAAACCCTTATGAATTGTACCTGCACCAAAAGGGATATTACCCGGTGTTTTCTCTGTAACACCACTTGACTTAAATTCTGCCCCTAATGCTTCTGCCATTTTTATACCACCTTCCATAATTTTATATCTAAGTTAATTTGTATCTTATAAAGTTCAGCTTCTCCCGTAGGCACATAAAAAGCTGTGCTATAAAAAATTGCAACAACTGAACCACTATTCAGCGTTGCAATTTTTCCATTTACCGGGTGAAACTCTTTTTCAATTTTTCCCCTCATTCTTTCTAAATTTAACCGGGCATCTTTCCCCCGGCAGAATCCAGTCAAAATGAAGGTCTTTTCTTCTTCATTGTTTTCTAAAATCGGTTCAAACTCATTGTATTCCCCAACAAAATAAGGGTAGGTAACGGTTTGTGTCCACTCTAAAAACTCATATGGTACACCAATCTTTTCTAGTTCTGTACTCATAAAATTTAAAACTTCTTCCATTACCTACCCCCCTATCTTGCTTCTTAATATATCAGCATATCTTTTTATCAGTTTGTTTTTTAATGCGGTGAAAGCATTGTGCATTGGTCTGTTCGGCGTTTTACCTTTTGTGAAATAAAATTCACCCTTTGGTGCTTGATACACCCAACCACCTTTCCTACCATCACCATGTAATGCATATTCACCTGTTCCAAATTCTTCCCAAATAGCATTTTCAATGTTGCTTCCAACTTGTCCATACTGTTCACCTGCCATAAAACTACCGCTGATGTTATACTCATATGAACCTTTGGTTTGACCTGTATCAACTCTTGAATTTCTTTGTGTTCTTGCTTGTAGTTCTCCACACGCTTCATGTAAGAACGCTTCACCTGCATCAAATAATGCTTCTTTTACTTTCAATCTGTTATCTTCAAATTCCAACGGCATACTACTGACCCCCTATGAATCTAAGATAAATTTCAAGATGTTCATTCATGTTCATTGGGTTATCAATCAAGAGTATTTCATATACTGCACCATGAATTACCATTCTTGCATTTTCAGATGTTACATCAACAATACTTTCCTGTTCATCTTTGTTGATGATTCCAGTAAGGAAACTAAATGGATTCCATACCCATTTAGTTGACAGGGCTTTCAGGCTTGTAAAATCACATAAGAAAATATGTGTACTTTCTTGAATCTTAGCATTAAATACATTGTGTTTAGAATCACCTGTTGATAAATCTAACCACCCACATAATGATGTACAATCAAGCCAGTTATTTTCACACGCACCTATGCCATTTTTAGCCCCTTTACCTTTTACCTGTAATAATGCATAAATGTTACCGCCAATACTCATATAATCAAAATCTAGCCTTTATATAAGGCTTTAAGAAACCAAGTAGGGTAACAGGATAACCCATAACCTGATTATTTGCATCCTGATCAAAATAAGTTACGCTGTGTCTTGACAATGTTTCTGATTTAATGCCTGTTTTTGGTCTGTTTTTTACATCCCATTTCAGCATTTCAAGAACACCTGCTTTAATGTCAGCCGGATATTCAACCTTAGTCACTAAGTTATCAGGATGGTGGTATAAATCCCCATTCACCCTGATAAAATCATTCCCTATTTCTGTAATGGTGTACAGTCCATCATTCACACAAGATTGTGAAATTTGGACTGTATCATTTACTTTTAAATAGTCAGATGTTCCAATGATACGGTTTCCCCGGCTTTCTGCACGAAACCTCACAAACCGATTCTGAAAATTGTTGTTAGTGTACGCTCTGATCATTAATTCAGCAGCGTTCAGTTTGTCAGCAATAACAGATTCAGTCTGTCCAAAAAATTCAGGCAGTTTCATCACTTCATCAACTGCAATAATCATCAGATCACCGTACCTTTCTTTATGCCATTACCGCACCGACTTTAGACTTAATCAGACCCATTTTTACATTCTTAGGGTTAAACTTCAATGCATAGTTGGAAGATGTACCCAGTTCTGTAAATGTAGGTGATTCTTTTACAATTTTATCTACTGCAAGAGAAAGACCATTTGGATGTAACACCTTACCCTGTTTTGTATAGAACTTATCAATACCTGCGGAAGTTTCAGGGTCATAGTTTGTTGTGTACTGGTTTTCATAATTCTTTTTATCGCAAGATAAGAAAGCACCTTCACCAAATAAGTACGTGCTGTAAACAGCTTCACTACCAACCCCCGTAGAAGTAAATCTATCAGTTACCAATACGTGTTTACCTGCAATTGTAGGAAGTGTAATTTCTTTCTGAATCACACCATCAACAACATATTTGTCATAATCAACCATTTCCATTTTCTTGTACTCTTTGAAGATCATGGAGTGCATAACCATCAAGCCAAGACCACCTGCCATATCACCAAGTGCTGCCTGTTCTGCATCATAGATTGTACCTGCTTCAATGGACTTAGTACCCAAATCAAGTACATGGTCTTCAAGTTCTGCCACACTCATAACTGCCTGTGCAATATTCATCAATTCTCTTTCCCAAACCTGATTATAATATCCGGCAATCTTATTTCTAATCAGCGTCATAGGGTCAGCACCCGTCAACTCTTTTGTAAAGTCCTTCGCCTGAAATGCTTTCATTCTCTGAATCAACATACAAGTCTGCTTGTCACCGCTGATCTCAACAGGTGTGTTGTTCGTCATACCATCATTGTTCAGAGCTTCCATGTTATCTTCAAACGCATCCAATGGTTTGTAAATCGGAATAGTGGCAACATTACCTTTTTCACCAATCAAATCCATGATTGAACTATCCTGCTGCACAATGCCGGAAAGAATGATAGGGGTAGCCCAATAATCTGCTTCCTGCATCATTCCGGCAAAAACTTCTTCATCAAATTCAAATCCACCAAAATTACCTGTTCTTGGCATATTCTTTCACCTTTTTAACCTTTCTTAATGTGTATTTAACTGTTTAAACAGTTCCGGGTTTTCCTGTTTCAGTTTCATTCTTTCGTTGTAACCCATTTTCAAGAACTGCTCTTTTGTGACGGTCTTGTCTTTACCACCTGTCGGTAAATTATTTTCAAGAATCCGTCTATTACCATTCTGCTGCTGATTACTGCCGGATGCTTCAAACATGGCAGGATGCTGTGTTTTTAATCCTGAAATAAGGTCATCTTCACCCTTGATTTTTCCATCATCACCAAGTTTTACTTCACCCTTTTCTTTTGCTTTGAAAACCAAATAGTCAACATCAACTGCCCCGGCAGCTACCAAAGCAAATTTCAATGCATTTTCTGTTTTCAGATCAGCATTTTCCTGTTTTAATGTTTCAATCTCTGATTCATAATCAGTAATTTTCTGCTGCAAACCTTCATCTTTCCCGGTTGATTTCTTTAATTCTTCAATCAGGTTGTTGGCCTTTTCCAGTTCGGAAGTTTTCCCGGATAAATCCGTTTCAAGGCTTGTGTACTTATCCTTACTCACATAAGCACCGTCTGTCAGATTGGCTAATTTAATCTGTTTGTCCTTATTCGCTTCATCCCCGTTAAATTCGTTGATTTTTGAAATAAACTGGTTATACAGTTCTTCACCTAAGATTGCTTTTAAAAATTCCATGTTCTTCTTCCTTTCTCCGTTACGTTTTTATATCCGGTGTCACCGGGAACGGTCAACAGTTTATATCCCATGTTGCAGGGGGCATTTCAGCAGCAGTTTAAACGTCATAAGCCTTTTTCGGACAAAATAAAAGACACCCTTGCGGATGCCATAAAAATACTATTTAACCCATAGTTGGGAGATAATCAGGATCACCATACCTTTCTACAGTACCAAGTGAATGTGCAACGCTTTCATGTTCCTTTTATCCCCCTTTCTGACCTTATATAACGGTCATATAAGTAATAAAAAAGCAAAGGTGTATATTTCTTTACCTTTGCCCTTTAATACCTTAGATAGTACCATGTATTTCATTTAGAAGTGTTCCATCAGACTTGCATTCACGAATAATACAAGTGACTGCATCTTCTTTATCAGTGGGATTTCCACCTTTATCCATGTAATAGATTTCGGAATAATCACCACCATTTGGGGTTTTTTCTTCAATTTTCTCATAACTTGTCATAACAGTGCACCTCTTTATTTCAAAATTTCATTTAACAACTTGGTTCTTTCAGGGAACAGATTTGCAAATTCATCATGTTTTGTCACATAATAACCGACTGAATCAGCAAAATCTTCAAGTTCACTATTTTCACCATATTCCCTATATGACTTTTTACCTGATGTTTCAAAATCTTTTGATATTGCATCCTTCCATTTTGGTTGCTTGCAATATCTATTTGTTTTATCAGCACCACCTGTTGTATAGTCAATATAATGACCACCTTCATGACAATAAGTGTGAAGTAAATAATCCATATCATGATATGAACTTCTGTATAATGTTATAACTTCACCACCTGTTGCATACGAATGACCAAAGTTTTTATATCTTTTTCTCCAATAAGAATCTTGTGGATTGTAGTAATCTACAACATAGACTTCTTTTTGAATTTTAGTTCTGATGTTATCGGGGATTTTTGACCATACTTCAATCGCTTGTTCGGGTGTCAATGACTGCTTTGATTTATCATATTTCTTTGGATATATAAATCTTGCCCCATCGGGTGTTGTATAAATAATAGCAGGAACTGTTTTCTTAACACCGCCTGCACTTCCATCAGGAAAGTCTTGTGATTTTACTTCTTCAACCCAACATTTCAAACCACTGATTATTTTTTCAACAGCATTTTCACTTGGTTTATTTTTCAATTCCATTGTATCAGCATTATCGGGCAACTTCAAATATTTCTGCTTAAATTCTTCAAAATCTTTGGTCTTATCCAGTCCAAAATATGCAGCACGTTCTTTCAGTTCATTCAGTTCATCTTCATCCAAAGCCCACCTTGCACGTTGCAACAGGCAGCACCGACAGTTACAATCTTCTTTTGGTTTCCCAAAATGCCCCGGTGCTTGTGCTTTCAGACCGTCAACTTCAAAATCTTCTTCTACTTCCCTGATCTGTCCGTCAAGTTGTCTATGATGTGGTCTTGTCCTACGGTCAAGGGTACTATCCCATTGTTTCAGAACATCTGCACCTTTTTCCTTTGCCGCAAACTGACCATCAAGGGTTGACCGTTGTTGTATGCGGTGTCCTTCTGTACGGGCAATCAGAATAGCACGGTTGTAAGATTTATTAAAAGGGCTATTCATTCCCTTTGCAATCTTCCCGGCTATTTCATTCCACGTTGAACCGTTTGCAATTCCCCTTGAAAGTTCAGCCCTGATTGAACGCTTTAAATAATTTACATCTTCACCTAACCGGGCATACAAACCTTTTGACAATTTACTGTCAGTCTGCAACGCTTTTACAACCTGTTCCTGATTGATGGGGATAATCAGCGGTATTCCTTGCTTTGTTAAATCGTACATCACACCGACATATCCATCATGATAAGATTTTTGCAGATAATCAGCAATGGAAGTAAATTCTTCTGATTGTAGATTATCAAGAATACCTTCAAGCTGTTTCTTCAAGGCTTCCTGATACTGTTTCTGATAAATGATGCTTTGCAGGTTTTCAAGGTCAGTCCGGCTTGAGAGTTCCATGATTTTCTTTTCGCAATCATTCCGGGCTTGACCATAAACCCTTTTTAATAAGTTAATCAGATGTTTTTCTTCATTAAGATGTGCCTGTTGTACTTCCTTCTGCGATTTGTTCACCAGTATCACCACCTTCATCATCAGGTATCAATCCATCAAGGTCATTTTGAACTTCTTCCACCTTAGCAGCTTCATCATCAGGTAACTGGTCTTTTATTTCTTCATAGTCAATATCAAGTACATCACAAATATACTGAATTACTAAATCATTACCAAACACCTGAACCAAACTCATTAGCATATTGATTTCAACATTTTTTCTGTTGGCATCTGTCAGTTCATTCTGTTTATTTTCCTGTTCATTACTCATTACCTCATGGGTAAATTCAAAATAAACATCTGTAATCTGATAATCTGTACCATTCTGCTGATTGATTTCATCAATGCAAACTGTCACAATCTTACGCAAGAATCGTTTGATATTTCTTTCAAGATGCTTGCATCTAAGATCAAGTAAAGAATATGCGGCTTTAATTGCAATATTGGTTGTTGCGGAAGTATCTTTTAGACCTGACATATTCAGTCCCATACCAAAACGATATATGTTCTTTTCATCCAGTTCCATTTTTACCTTCCGGGCTTCATAAGGTACATCAATCGTGTGTACTTCAATCCCACCTTCTGCACCAACCCCTACAATTTTCTTTGTTTTTAAATTCTGCTGCAATTCATCAAGATTATCCCCTTCAAACCCTTTGACTGCATAAAGTGGATGATCAAAGTCAATCAGGTTATTGGAAAGACTACTTGCCATCAAATCATAATCATCAATTAAATCTTTTACTGGTTTCAGGTTACTAATCTGCTTTTTATTGTTATCTAACCTGAAAAAAGGAAGAAAACCCAATGAATCAATGTAAGTCTGATTTGACTTATCCCCATCAACTTTATACAAAATATGTGGTCGTGGGTTTACATCAATACTTGTATCTTCTTCAATTTCTCCCTGATCAGATTGAACATAATAATAAACCTGTTCATCATCCCAATCCATGATTTTTTTCTGTTGGTGACCTTCCTTGTCTACTCTGTCAACATACCAATATAACACATGGTCTTTATTATCAGATGCAAACCGGGCTTCTACTTCTACAACACCAATACTGTCTGCACACGTAAATTTTAACTTATCGGATGCATCTTTCATTGCATACATATAAGCAAATCCCTTTGTCTGACAATCTGTGATTGTTCCTGATAGTTCGTCAATGAAATCATCATTGTTATTGAATCTTGCATCAAGTTCAGTCTGTAATTCAGGAATATCAGAGAACACAAAACCATCATTCCCTGAAAGTGTGTATTGTGTACCCTGTTCTACCAACTCTTTAAAGAATGGGTGTGCTATTTTCACATTTGCCCTTGCTTTATCTTCCACAAGTTCACCGTCAGCATTGTAATAAAACAATCTTAAATTTTTAATGTCATGGTCACCATCAAAATACCTTTCACCCATCCGGGCAAAATGCTTTTTCGTGGATGCGGCATCTTCATCAATAAATAATTTAATTTCTTCGGTTGTCAGCAATGCCAATCACCCCTTCCATAATCTGATCTGCAAGGTTTATAATTCCATCACCATGAACACCAAAGAAATCACACATCTGTTCTTTACCTTCCACTTGATTACCATAGGAAAATTGAAAAGCGTGTACCAATTCATGAATGATAGTAGACCTTGCTACTGATTTTGATAGTCCTGATCTGATATTGATTACCTGCTTATCATATTCACATAATCCCAAATTATAGTGTTCTGCATCAGGTGTCATTTTTTTCTTACTACCATCTGTCAGTTTCACTTTCCAAATATCATTATGTATTTTAATGTTCATAGTTTCATACCTCATACTAAATAATCCATTTACCACCTTTGTTGATGTACTTCTCTAACGCATACCGCATAGCATCCATAAGATGATTGAAGTCATCAATAGGTTTATTTAATTTATTTCCAAACTTATCCTTATCCCATGTGTAGTTACTAATTTCCGTCAGGAAATTCACACACCGGGGATGGATTATAATTTCAAAGTCCTGAATAAACTGCACACCTGCATTTATGCTGTCTTTTCCTTTTTCTGCACCCTTAACCCTAAGACCATACCCTTTTAACTGATCAATACTCTTAGGTTCAGCAGAATCAGCGGTAATTTTTTCTTTTCCATATCCCATACTGCTGATATTTTGATAAATTTTTTCGTTGGAAAGACCCGGTTCATACATTTCATCCCAAACAAATATTTTTTTGTTCTGAACATCAATGAACCCACAAAACAATGCAGATGGGTCATTTGTATAACCAAAGTCCAAACCAAAAGCTGAACTGATCGTGTACTGCTGCCTGATCTGCTCTAAAGTAAAGGCTTCTTCTTTCCAATTCTCATATACAAGACCGTCAACAATACCCCAATCACCAAGACCTGCTACCGCATAACGTCTTGGGTTCTGTTTCCGCATGGTTTCAAAAACCTTTAAGTCTGCCTTATCCAACCATTCATTGCATTTATAATTGGTTGTCAATGCAAGTGTTTCATCATCAGGGTTATCAAAAAACCGCTTCTTTAACCAGTGATGTTCATTCCAAGGGTTAAAAGTAACGGTGATCTGTTTGAATAAGTCTGAACCTTCCGGGACTGCACCACGAATAGATTCATCAAGCATATTAAAATCATCTTCTGAACTGATTTCATATGCTTCTTCAATCCACATCCAACACAAGCATCCTTTGTCTACTGTGATAGATGTAACTTTCAATGGGTCATCCAGTCCTCTGAAATAAATCTTTTGACCTGTTGGTTTGTAGGTCATTTCAAGAGGACTTTCTTTTATATCCCAAAAGGCATCTACACCTAATCGGTGTATAGCCCATTTCAATTCCGTAAAACAAGAATCTTTTAATGTTCGGTAAGTTTTTCTGACAACTAATGTATTTGCATCAGGGTATGCCATCATGTTAGTGATATACCATAATGCAGTTGTCTTTGATTTTTTGGAAGCACGTGAACCCTTGACAGCCCTATATCTACCTTTCCACCGCCAAAATGTACCGTAACCCTTACCAACTACTTCCGGCAGCTTAATATTCAACTTGCCGGATTTATTTGGTTTGTAATCTTCCGGGTACAGAATAAACTTCTGATACCCAAACACATATTGACTTGTGGGTTGTCTGTGCTTAGTCCTCAAGATCATTAGCCCCCGTAATAACAACAGGCTGTGTGATATTCACATCAAGTTTATCGTTCCACATACCAAGATGCTTTCCAAGTAATTCCAAGGCTTTCAGCTTTGAACCAATTTTCACTTCACGTTCAACGCTGCCGCCAAACTCATTATCAGATTCTTTGTATTTGATTGATTCAATGCAAGCAAGGTCATCATCTGTTGCATCTTCTCTGATTCTTCCATTACTGTCTACAACATCCGTCATTTTTACAAATGCTATCTTTGCAAGTTCTAAAACAACCCTGTCCTGATTGACCCCTGTTCTTTTAGAACGTGCTGCCATTGCTTTTGAAATAGCTTCCTGAACCATAACATTAGATAACAAACGTGAAGATTGTTCTTGTGCTGTTTTTACTGAATACCCTGCCCTGATAGCTGCCTGTGTACCATTTAGGTCAATCAGGTATTCTTCTACAAATCGTTGTCTTTGATCGCTTAACTGCCTTTTTGCCATTAGATACACCCTCTTTCACCGTTTTTATAAACAAAAAGTGCTGCAAGGTAGGAGGTTTTAGCACCCTTGCAGCACATAGACAATAAGCAAAATAAAAATTGCAGGTAAATAAATTACCTGCAAAAAGTTTTATACATCTTACATAATATCGGCACAAGCCTACTTTGTCAAATATGAAAGACTACGAAAATAACCGATTATGTAAGATAATGTAAGTTAGGATGTTTCTTTTCAAACTCCTTCAAAGCCTTAGAATGTAAATTCACAACATGATTATAAGATTTCCTCATTTCCTGTGAAGCAGTCTTAACCGTTTTGAACTGCACATAAATTTTCGTAAGTACCTGAATATAATTCTTGTCACGCAATTCCCTGATTTCCCGGATGATCTGTCTTTTTGCATCAACAAAGCGGTCAACTTCTGTATTGATATGTTCATCAAAATCAGTATAACGTGCAACATCAGAACATAATCTGTCACCGACAGCAGAAGTCTGCACACGTTCCCGACTATAATCAATACCGCCTGTACTCATAGCACTGTCTTTCAAATCTGACAATTCAATCAAATCTTCATTGATCTGCATATCTAAGACTTCTAACTGTTTCAAATACTCTCTTGCACTCAAACCTTTCTTTTTTTCGCTCATTTTTACCTTCCTTTCTCAAAAACTACTGTTTAACTACGGTTAAAAATAGTCTTAAAAAGTACCGTAACACCTTGATTTTACTAATGTTTACACTTAACTACGGTTACACTTAAATTCTATATTCTTATATTTTTACTTTTTTACACTATACTATAAATCAATAAAAGTAAAAATATAAAGAACTCACTATTAACCGTAGTCAACAGTAAACACCGCATAAATAAAGGATTTTAACCGTAGTTTTAACCGTAGTTAAGTGTAACTTGAACTGTAATCACTACAACCGCAATGCTTTTTGGTCACCCGTTTTTATTCTTTTCTTCCAACGCTGCAACTTATATTGTTCCAAATCTTTTGTGTCAATGCCGTCATAGGAAGAATCCATAATTTTCAGTAGTAACCGTACATCCCCAACTTCTTCAACAAAATTTTGGTAAGCATCTTGTTCTGTGACTGGTGTAGGATTTTCTTTTCTGATTATTCTGCTCAATTTTAAGGATGCTTGTGTCAGTTCTGCACATTCTTCTGCAAGCTGTTCTAAAAGAGCAGCTTCACTAATCTGATCAATAATTTCTTTCATCTGAATATTCTCCCCGTCTTTTTATGTTTCAGCGTTACCCTTCCGACAATCTCAAACCCGGCAAGGTCTACCAGTAGTCGGAAGGACTGTATGACTTTGTGGTTCAGCTTGTCAATGTCCTGTTCTTCTTTCTTCACATGTCCCATTGCCACACCTGCGGTTGGGTCAGAATACCCTTCACAATTTTTATATCCCATATTTATCAATTCCTTTCCGTAAAACGATGCATTATTCACCTCTTATCATGTTATCCCATTCACAATCATGTTCCTGATATAATAAATCAGAATCAAGTAACCGCAAAACACCATTTTCTATTTCCGGGTATGCTTCATACTGCATGATTGCTTTGTTTGTTCTGTCATACAAAATAACCGGCATAGGTTCAGTGAACTTTGGAGTATTCACTGAACCTAGAATATAAGCGGCACAAACCACACCAATGACTGCTATCCATTTCAATTTATTTTTCATCTTCATCACCTTCATTCCTTTGACACTTTGGACAATGATCACAATTATCAAATGATACATCAAAGCAGCCATAGCAATCATTTTCTTCCTGAATTTCAGCGTTTTTTCCTGCTATACACAAGGCAAGAGTAACAACACCCACTACACCACCAATGAATAAAGAAACAACGCTAACAATTACATAACTCATAATTTCACACCTTTCTAAAAATCCTAACTGCTTTTTTGTTTATTGTAGTTACTACTGTTTCAAGTCCCAGTCTTTTATTAATCTGCTTGCTGAATACAATATTTGACATAGGTTGCATACTATTTTCTGCACAAAATACTTGGTACCGTTTATATACGTCAGCGGTTGGTTCATTTTCAATCATTGCAATACCACAATCATCAATAAATGCTTTAATCGGGTTATTTTCATTTTCATATTCTTCTACTTGTTGCTGAACCTTTTCAGAATGTGTGAACTCATTATTTTCAATGATTCTTTTCAGTCCTTCCACACCAACCCGGATTAAGTATTCTATTGAACTTTGTTCAACCAGTTCATACTTGATGTAAGGATTATAGTCAGGGTCAAGTGTTCCATCCGGTAGGTACTTTGAAAATCGTGCATTGAATGGGATAATCACTAATCTTCTAAGAACTGCCCCAGTCTTGTCCTTCATTCTTGGTATGTCATTTGCACTGAACAAAAGTTTGATGTAAGGGTTGAACTCAAAAGGGTCTTGTCCTTTCCGTTCTGCTTTGATTCTATTCCCGGTAACCACTTTTTTGAAGATGCTGACCTGCGAACCCTGCAAGAAATCATCACCAATATCATCACCGATATTTGCCAGTTTCCCAAACATCATAGAAGTGTTAAACCTGTCACCCAGTTCTTTCAGGTCAAGGGCTGAAATATTCTGTTCCCCCAAGATTACCTTAACACAATCAAGAAAGGTACTTTTCCCGTTGGACTTATCACCAGTCATAATAAAGGCTTTTCCTAACTCATTTCTTCTGTAAAAGCAGTAACCAATACATTCTTCCAACAATGCCCGGATAGGTTTATCATTACAGGCAAGTTTGTTCAGAGTGTCATCCGCAAGTTCATTGTAAGCATCCGGGTTATAGTCCCAAGGGATACGATTGGTGATCACCAAGTCAGGGCTGAAAGGCTGCATCTCTCCGGTCACAATATCCAACACACCATTATTAAAAGCAATATACCTTGCATCTGCCTGTATGCGTTCATCAACGATCAGTTCCATGTAGTCAAGTACTTCCCTTCTTTGTGCTTTTTTCAGGTTCGGTATCTGATGAATCATAGCGGTTTCTATGGTCTTGTATCCGGTGCTATATGTACCGTCTTGATAAATGTGTAACTGGTCATTGATTTTCACAACATAATTGTTATTTTTCAGATAGGTAGCAAAACGGTCAAACAGAAACGTCTTGTCATTGAAGAATACGGGTTTCTGAAAGGCTTCATCCCTAAGAATTACTTCCAGTTCTTCATCAGATAGCGGTTCTTTCAGAACAAACCTGTTCAAAATGCGGATGCACTCCCTTGTTTCATCCACGCTGAAATCATTTGCTGTCAACGTCAGAATGTAGTTAAACAATGCCTGATTTCTGCCATCACCTGCATCCATGTCAAGAAAATCCACCGCTGCACGTACTGGGAACAGCCACTTAGGTACTTCCTGATATGTCCCCCCTTCTTCAATATCCCATTCAATAAACCGTTCTTCACCGTCTATCTTCAAGATTTCATAAGATGTTCTTATCCCGACTTTAATATCAGCGACCAGACCAACTGCAAGCGGTACATGTGTCCGGTTTCTTGCAATCGTATGATTTTTAAACAGGAAATGTCTGCCCCTACTGGTACAGTACACTCGGCAGTCAAGTTGAAATTCTTCCACAATGTCCATCAGGATTTCAGACTGTTCACCGTCATCCACATCAATCAGGATCGTATCATTTGCAAGTACCCCGGCAAATCCCGGCAGATCTTTCACTTCTTCATACGTTCTGAACTTTGTCCTGTCTTTGAAAGGCTCTATTGCTGCTTTTCCTTTGCTTTTTATATAACCCTTGTAAAGCATTTCACCACCACCTAACTGAATACTTCGGAAAGCAGCTTTTCAAAAAATTTCTTATCCCGGATCATATCATCAAATTCTTTCTTGCTGTTCCGCATAGATGCTTTCACTTCTCTTAACCGTTCCCTGCTCTCTTTTACCATATCATTGTAATGTGTCCATTCGTCACTTTTCTTCTTGTACCTTGACCGTAACTGTACCAACCTGTTTACTTCCTGTTCCACCTGTTTGACTGTTTCCACAAATTTCACATACTGATTTGCGGATATTTTTCCAACATCATCTAACCCTTTGATGCGGTGTTCAATGTGGCTCTGAATCTGTTCAGTCATTTCCGGGGTATCGCTGCGAGCAATGATTTTTAGCAGCTTTCGTACCTTAGAAATATTTCTGCAAGCAAGAAATTCTTCCAAGTGAATGATCATTTGACCATTGTCATATCTGATTGTTAAATCTGTCATATTTCCACCTTTCCGATATTACGCTGTAATACCAAATTGTTTTAACCGCCTTTTTGCTAAATCAATGTACCACTGCTTATCAAGATGTTTCGGTACAGCCACATCATTTACGTCATCATTAAAAATAAAACAATGGTCAGGGGTATCAGCAAATTTTTCAGGCTTGCCACGTGAACCGCCACATTTCAAAATTCTTCCATCCTGCAAATCATTTGAAGCAAATACCCGGTAAGATTTGTAGGTGTAGTGTTGGGTTCGTGGATAGTCATAGACGGTTTTCTTTGTTCTTGTCCCTTCCACACGCTGTACTGGCTGACAATGTTCGTGTTCCACGTGATTGTACTTGTCCGACAGCTTGACCAACTTTTGAAACTGAATCAGTTCATCACACTGGTTTATAGTCTGCTCTACTGGTATTTTATTTACCATGTATTCCACCAGTGCTTTATTTAAGATCGGCAGGTCATTGTCTGTTTTAGATAGTTGCTTTAGATATTTACCAATACGGTTGACCTTACCGTTATCTTCAATCCAAAGATAATTGTTTACATCCTTCTGATAGATTTCTGATATGGTATCAAGTTCCAGTAAGATCTTACATTTTGGTGTGCTGCAACGCTGTTCCCAGTCCCAACAAATATCATCAACCATATCAAAGGCTTCATCTGTGTCCGGTATTCTGATAATAAGACCATCTGTATTTGACTGTATCAGTTCAAATCCCGGCACAACTTCCAAATGTTCAATCAAGTCCAATAGCATCAACTGTCCATTGATGCACATACAGTTATTATTCCGGGCATCATAAGCCGGGTTTGTCTTATCTTTCATAGCACCGGAAAGTGCGTTTAGCAGTTTCTTGTATGGAGCTTGTTCTTTCTTTTTCTTTGCACGTTTCAGTGCCATTCTTGTATCATAGACGTTCTTGTACTGTTCCGGTTTGGATGCAGCACGTGTCACCAGTCCCCAAGCGATCAGCATAGACGGATAATAAGAACCAACGTCAACATGAAGAATCAACCCGGTTGCGTGAATCGGCTTTTCTGTTGCCCCATGAATACCACCCCAACCAAATGTGTGCGGTGTCCCGGCAACATTGACATTTTCCAATGATCTGTTGTAAAAGAACCTGTTCCACCGCCATTCATCCGTATAATCGCATTTTTCCATTTCAGCGGCATATTTCTTTTTCTGTCTTGGTGTTTCTGCTTTCTCAAAGTTTTCCTTTGCTTTTGCATAAGCAATCTTCATTTCTTTGGTACAGTCATCAACCGCTGTCCTGAACCAATCCATAACAAATGCGTACTTCTTTAACTGGATGCAAGGAAGGAAAAAATAATCAAATTCATCATGGAAGTCCTGTTTGGTACATCCAAGCACTTTTGCGGTTATCCGGGCTTCACTGTCACCTATGCAGGTGATCGCCGGATATTGACCGCCAATATAAGGGAAGGCTTTCACAATCCCATGCATAGCATTAAAATCATCAATTTTTTCAAGGAATACTTTTATAGTCTGTTCTACGTCATGTCGGCAATATTTTACCGTTTCCGCAATTTCTTCCGGTGTCAGTTTCCGGTCAATATTAAAGTCAACCCCTGTTTCCTTAATGTTGCTGCCAAGAAACCCTTCCATAGTTTTCAAGCCAACCGGGGGATTCGGCATCACATCATAGTTAATCATGGGTATCTTGTTAAATGCTCTTGAAAACTGCCAACCCTCTTTTTTGTCAACGATAATATAATCATTGATCTTCTTTGGGTTCATCCCCAACAGAATACCTTTCATAATGTACTGGTCATAGTGCTTGTTATTGAATCCCACCCATATATTGCTTATATTTGCTTCATATAACGCTCTAAGTTCATCCTGGTTATTGATGATTACATATTCTTTTCTTTTGACCACATCAACGAAAACTGCAAGCCAATCTTCTTTGAAAACCTCAAAGTCATAAAATATCATGTTATATCACCCACTTTAAAAAAAGGCGGTGGGGGGGGATAATTGCACCCAACCGCACCGCCTGACTTTATTTCATATTTCTAACAGTCAAAAACCTCATTGATTGTGATAGGATTGAATTTTTTTGCAGCATAGTCAACTTCTGCTTCAACCTTACCCTGAATTTCCTGAAAAATATCAAGGACACATCCGGCAAAATCTTCATAGTTGATAAACTCCGGTACTGTTTCCGTTTCCAGTTTATCAAGCCATGTGCATACGGACTTGATTGCCTGCCCGTCTGTCCACTTCGGAGAACTGTTGCCGCTGATCACACGATTGAAGAAGATCATTCTTCCTTTGTGTTCACCCTCTTTAATCTTGCACTGCACCGCAAACATCAGCTTGTCCTTTGCATTTGTCAGTTTGATCTCCATTTTCTCAAATCCAACAATATATGTACCATCCGGCACATCATCAAATGCGGATGCATCTGCTTCTGCAACTTCTTTCTGTAATTCGTCTAAATTTACCTTGTTATCAAATGCTGTAAAATCAATAGCCATAATTATTCACCTTTTAACCTTTCTTATAAAATCCTCATTAAAATAATTCCAATCACCAACTTATCTTGTTCTTCTGCGTCTTTGACCCCTTACTGGTGGTTCAGGTGGGTTCATTGCATCTTCAAGCGGTTCAGCCGGGGTTTCTGCATTTTCCGGTACTTCATCCGCTGCACTTTCCGGTTCAGCAGGTGTTTCAGCAACCCTTTCTTTTCGGGTACGCCTTGGTGGTTTCTGTAAATCCGGCTTTGGTACACTATCAGCAATTTCAGCAGCTTCATCAAACGGTACTTCTTCCTGTCCCGGAAATGCTTCATCAATCGCTTCATCTACCGCCGTCATGTGATCAGCAATCTTTTGTTCATTTTCAGCCTGAACTTCTGCCCTGCTCTTTCTTTCCCGTTTCTTTGGTGGTTCATTCTGTTCAGTAGGTTCAGTTGTTGCTTCTGCTTTCTTTCTGCCAGTTCTTGACCGTCTACCGTTTGCATCCGGTTTTTCAAGGTCTGCAGCTACTTCCTGATCAGCCTGTCCCATTTCATCATCAGACTTATAATCTCCCAGTTCATAATAATTTCTGATCTTATCCACCACATAATTCAGATCATTGTCAATCGCATAAGCCGGGAACATCCCAAGCGGTGATTTTACGGTATCTTTTCCACTGTTCTGTGTGTAGAAATAATACTTTGCTTCATTTACTCCTGTTCTAAGAACCACCGTAAACAGACCTTCAATAGTAATCTTTTCACGCAACAGTTTCCCGATCAGCTTAACAGTGGTCAGTCCATTGTCTAAAGTTTCTAAATGGGTCATATAAACAACCACAACGTCATCAGGAAGGTCTTTGCAGCAGTCAATGATTTCAAAATAGTTTGCACCAAAATCATTGTACTTGTCCCATCCGGTTTCTTTGATACGGTTCATGTACGGAACTGCAAGAATATACTGGAAGTCATCAACCACAATCAGTTTCTTTCCTGCGACTACCTGTTCTTTCATGTATTTCACAATCTTCCGGGCATCTGTTTCATTGTTCAACATTTCAAAATGATTTTTGAACGGTAACGGTTTTCCTACCGGATTTACTACTGCTGTCAATGCAGGATCACAATTTCTTAAACTGGTACTTTTTCCTGTACCTGATTCACCCATAATTAAAACTTTCTGTGCCATGCTTATTTATCCCCTTTCTTGAGCTTGCTGAACAGTCTTGCAAAGAAATTGCCATGTTCTTTCATTACTTTCTGCTGTGACACTTTTGCAAACTGCTTTGCCTGAAAATGTTCAGCAGTAGAAACCCTGTTTCTGTAACTTCTGTGACTTCTGATTCTGTGATTTTTTGCACTACTCATTTTCTTCTACCTCTCTTTCACCTTCAATAATTCTGCTTGCCCACATATCAGCCCAGTGTAAGATCATATATAACTGGGTTTCGTGACCCTTTACCCCATAATTTGCAGTATCATACAAACCATCATGGTATCTGATTGCAAATTCTTCTTCTTCGGTCAGATCAATGAACAAAGTTGCCAGTTTGATTGACCGGGTCGCATGATCAAGTGGTAATAAATCCGGGTTACGTTTCCAAGGTTTCGCTTCGGACTGTTTATACTTCTGTTCCGGGTTTGCCTTGGTAGGTCTACCATCTTTGATCATGTTTGGTATGTACATCTGCTTTCCATAATCACCACACTTTCCTAAATCATGCAGCAAGGAAACAAGAATCACACTTTCCTGAATCTCGTTGTACCCTTTGCCGCCAAGCAGGGCTACACCGATTTTTTCAGCACAAAACATTACATTGACCGAATGTGCAGCAAGACCGCCTTTTTCAAATGAGTGGTTACCACCGGATGCAGGTGCTTCAAAGAATCCGATTTCACGCATATAGGTAATCAGATCAAGCACACCATCTCTATCAGTTTTCAATAACGCTGTCCTGATAATGTCCGGGTAATTATAATCAACTGCGGTCGCTAATTCATTTGCACCTTCTGTTTCTTCAACTGTTACGTCAACTTTTTCTTCAACTTCTTTCTTTTTTGCCATGTTCCTATTCTCCTTTTAGAATTTTATTTTCAAAGTGTTTCCACCTTGATTTCAAAATGTTGTAATTGTGTGCGGTGTTATCCGGGTCATTCTCTACAATGCAAAGAATGAAGTTCTGAAACAATTCCCACTGGTCAGGGTAAAGCAACACCGCATAACCACCCGACTTATCAATTTCCCTAAGATTGTATATCTGTAAATCTGACGGTTTACCTTTTGGAGCTTTCAGTTCCACCCCTATGAAGTGACCTTTGCAGCACACCAGTAAATCAGGAATACCCGATTTTGTAAAAGCTGCACCACCCCAGTATTTCAAAATCCAACAGCCTTTTTCCTTCAGGAATTTTTTTACTTTATTTTCAAAGTTTTTTTCTGCTGCCATAATCATTCACCTTCTTTCTCTAACCGCTCATAGTAGCGTTCTGTATCGTAGATATAACCATTTGCATAAGCCACTAACCAAAGGAATGAAATATTGACAATCATAATCACAAAAGGCTGCCATGAAATAATGCTGTCTACAAGACACATCCAAAATATCAGGCTGAACAGGTTAGTTATTACCAGTGTCTTGATTATGAAGTTTTTTAATTTTCTACGTGCAACCCTTAAATAATTCATCTGTCAGTTCCTTTCCTTCCTGCAATGCTGCAAAATTCTTTTCTTCAAAACTACCCTTGACCAGTAAGTAGTAATAAAAGCAGGTTCTTTTCTGTCCTATCCTGTGAATACGTTTTTTTGACTGTTCCCATAAATCGCAAGACCCTTTTCCAAGCGGTAACGTGTAGTAAATAATCTTGTTTGCCTTTTGGAAGTTGCCACCCATAGCCCCGGCTTGATACTGCACAAACAGAACGCTGTTGGGAATTTCTTCATAAGCGTACATTGACATTCCTGAACCATTCACAAAACTGATTTCCCGATTAAGTGATTCACATATCTTTTTCAGTCGGCTCAGTTCTTCATTGAAATTGTAGAAAACAATTACCCGATCTTCTGTTGATTCCAGTAAGTCCCGGAACGCTTCCAGTTTTTCCTTGTGATACTGACCGCAAAGCTGTCTTGCATATAGTGTTTTGGTCAGGCTGTTATCTCCGACCAGTTCAACCCTCGGTGTTACATCTTCCCCTTGAAAATCTGAATCATCTTTGAATTGACAGAGGTTCAGCGTATCAAGTAGCAAATAACTGTTCTTAACGAAATAGTGGTATTCCTTTGTAGTTTTCAAGAAAATCTTCTGTTCAATCTGTTCAGGCAAGTTCATCACTTCACCTGTTTTCATAAATACCGCACCATATTGTGCCAGTTTCTTCTTCAAGTGATTCACATTTTTATACCCAACTACAACTTCCTGTTTGAAGTCCCCGGTTTCAATCCATTCTGTTTCAACGTAAGACTTCCAAAACGCTTTTTTAGAAATCTCCCACCCTAAAAGGTGAAGCTGTGACCACAACCGTTCATACTTCCCGGCTGTCGGTGTGCCGGATAAAAGTACCACGCTTTCAGGGTTCAATTTCAGTATGAACTTTGACCGTTTAGCGTTTTCATTACAGATAAGGCTAGATTCATCAAGTAATAGTGTAAAGTTGCGTATATGACTGATATATGACCGCCTGAACACCAAATCATAGTTGATTACCCCTACAATCTGAATGTCATAGTCATAAAACTTATCTGTTTCAACCAGTTCCTTGAACCTGACCGCCTGATTTTTCTTGGTCAGATTGACAACAGAATAGTCAGGATAATATTCTTGAAAATGTTCTATCCAGTCATCTATCTTAGATTTCTGACAAACAACAATGTTCACATCATTGTTCAGCAGATATACCTTTTCAGCACCCACAAATGTTTTACCAAGACCCATATCCAAGTAATAAGCACATCTGTTTCTGTCAGCAGTCAGATCAAGTGCTGTTTCCTGATGGGGCATCAGTGAAAAATCAGTCATCAATCTTAATACCTGTACACTGTTCAAAAATTGCGGCATCAAAGTTTGGTATTGCTTTAATGATGTTCTTATTGTGTTCTGACAGACTGCCCCACCACAACTGACCACATTCAGATTCATCAAGCACTTTGAGATAACCGCCCGTTGCCTTATGTGTTGGATATGCTATTTTTTCTTCCTCAGTCATATCACTGGAATAAATCCATTCAACAACGTTCTTTGGTATCTGATTCAAAAGATAACGTGCATCACTGTCTAACCATTCACGATAAGTCATATCTGACGGTTTATTGAACAACATGATTTTTGGTTCTTCTGTATTGAAACAACCAGTATTAAAAGATGATTTGTTCCAGTCCCCGGTGTTCCTGTTCCCGGTGTTCCTGTTCCCGGTGTTGCAGTCCCCGGTGTTCCTGTTCCCGGTGTTGCAGTCCCCGGTGTTGCAGCGACCCGTGCAATTCTTTCCAAGGTTGACGATCCGCAAGACTTCATCCCACGGGATTTCACGCACGATTTCCAGTTTATCAGTGCAAGACTTGTCACCTTCTGTTCTTACCTCACCATAGGCAATGACTTCTGCAACCTTGTTTTCACTATTGAAACTGTAATAATTGAAGCAGTCAGCAGCAGTCTGACAGAAGTGCATACCATGACCGCAAACATCAAGTTCCCCTTCTTCCTCAAATTTTCCGGGACAAGTGTACTGTTTAGGGTTGTAACCTGTCGGGTCACAAGTCCAATCAGGTCTGAACACTTTGAACCCATGCACTACATTCTGAACGGTATTATTTTCCATTTTCTTATTCCTCACTTTCTAAAAATGCAACAGCCTTGTCATAGTTGCGTTCTATCATTCTAAGTTCATCTTTTCCTTTTTCTTCAAGGTCACATACTGCATGATAAATTTCATCATTTCTTAGTGCCGTGACCTCATTATTTATCAGATCAGTGATGACCTGTGGTTCAAGTGCATCCAATTCCCATGATTCATCACCATATTCAGCAATGTACTTTCCACAACGGGAATCTGTAATCTTTGCCGGGTTCGGCGGTGGGTTATATGTACTAATCTGATTCATTGTCAGTGCAACACGCTTTACATAAACATCTGCACCGAACATTGAAAGCCTTTCCTGAATGTCCCTTGTCATATCAATACCGCTTGGGTCATGGTCACCTAAATGAATGATGAAACGGTTTTCCCGGTCACCCTGTCGAATAAACCGTTGTGCTGCACTCCACATTTCTGACTGTGATGTATAACCCCTACATGAAAAATATGGTGTGTCAAGTGGTCTGCAAGCCTGTCCGACAATATCAACCAAGGCATCCTTTTCAACCCATACTTCAACGTAGTTCGGTTGACCTTGCCACTTATCAAGCATATAAGAATATCTTGCTGAACCAATCACATCTGCCGGATTGTCCCAGTGACCATTGCTTCTAAGGTTGCGGGTTCTGTCTGTGATGCTGTACCAGTCGATCAATCCGGCAAGTCTGCCGTCATTGATAAGACTGCCTATATTCTTATAGCTGCGTTCATTGTTTGGTATATAACCACGGGCAACCAACTGATAATATGCTTGTCTAAGTGTCAGTTCATATCCCTGTGCCTGATATTCTTCAACCACCTGATTCACAAGGTTTATCAGTTCAAGACTTTTGCCCCTGAAATTTATTTCCTTGTATTGAATCTTAGGCACTGACCGTCACCCCCTCAATTTCTGCAAAACGCTTTGCATTGATGAAGTAAGACCAACGGTGTTCAGAAGTATGGATTGCATACCCCCAAGGAAAAACCCCCTGTTGTAAACCAAGTGCTATTGTATTTGTGTGTTTATGCATCAACTTAGCAACTTCATGTATTGTTAAGGTTTGGATGCCATCTTCACACTTTGACGGTTTGAAGATCACCGGGTTTTCTTCTTGTTCAAAATAATCAGGTGCAAGTCCAAGTGACACTGCAATATCACTCTGAACCTGTTCTGACGGAACTGTTTTGTCATTCAGGTACATACTGATTGACCCTTTACTTTTCCCGGTCATTCCAACCACCTGTGCCTGATTGACACCTAACTGCTGCATAGCCTGTTTCAACTTTTCGCTGAATTTCATAATTTATCACCTATCCTTTCTTACAGTAGATATTTTATCTACTTTTTAGGCAAAAAAAATCTTAGTTGCATCATCATCTGTTAAATTTAACAGGTCTTTCAGTGCCTTGATTTCACTTGCCTTGAACTCTGTTTCATTGTTGACCTTCTTCATAAGTCCAAAGTAAGTCAACCCGCACTTTTCAGCCACAAACTGCAATTTATAGCCGGATGCATTGATTTTTTCCCTTAATAACTCTGTGTTCGTCATCTTACTTTTCACCTTCCTTTTCATCATCAGGAAACGCATTGTTATTGTACTGCTTCCTGATTGTTATTCTTACAACCCCTGATTCCAACTGTTCAAAGGATGTTTCCTTGAACTTCTGCGATCTGCCTTTTTTCAGGCTTTCCATATACGCAAGGTATTCAAGTTTGGTTGGAAATTCAAGAATCTGTTCAATCCATGCTGCAACTATTTTCTTCACTTCATCACCTTCTTTCATTGCCGGGTGCTTTCAGGTAGCGACCCGGCATCTTGTTAATTCAGTCTGTTTTATACCTCTAAACTCTGTATGTGCTTTTACTGTACCAGTGATTGACATTTCATCAACAGTATCATCAATATACTTTCCAGTTTTCCATGTATAAACATTTCCATCTGCACCTATGATCTTGTATATGTGGGTGACACCGAAATCAGTTTCCCAACTTGTTACACACTTTACAAACTGAACTTTTACTGTGATTCTGTCAGAAATTTCACCGACATATTCTGATGACTGTTCTATGTCAAGAACTGCTTTTCTCTTTGCGGTTCGTTCTAACCCCCTGTCATACGCCGGAAATAATGAAGCATACAAGCCAAAATTTCCTTTGACATATTCAAGACTACAAGCCGTTTTTAAGTTATGAATGTAATTGCTGTTTTCTTCCTGTTCAGACACCCAATCAAGGGCATCTGACACAAGTTTTACTGTCAAATCACTGTCAATGTCAAAGTTCACTGACCGCATCTTATCAAGTAAATCCTGTAAGTATTCTTTTGTTATTGCCCGCCCATGTGCTGCATCATAAAAATCTAATGCCCTTGTTGCGGTGCTGATACCTTCATCAGATGTTCTTGTGTAACCAAAATGACGGATTGTTTCAGCCACATAAGAAAGATATTCTTTTGTATTAACATACCGCTGATAACTGCATCCGGGTTCAGGTGTTTCACCTTCAATCAAAGTATCAAATAGGCTCATATACTGCGTAACTGCTTCTGCACTCATACCATGTGTGAAATCTTTCAGGCAAGATTTTCCAACCTGTTTGAACTCACCTGTTGTCTTATTCCTGACAATGTATGTGTTTTTGCGGTATCTCTTACTGTTGCAGTGTTCACATACAGGTGTGGTTGTATAGTATCTTTCAGGTACTTCAATCCCTGCAACACCTGTTATAATATTACCCTTTTCAGTGTGTTCCAGTTCAGCAACAAATTCCCAGTCATTTATGACTGCTGTTCCTTCCGCTTCCACCAGTACAAAACGGGCGGTGTATTTGTTTCCTTTTTCGTCCTTCAACTCTCTGAACTCTTCACCAGTCTGTTCATAGTGGAAATCACAACCGTATGCCTTGCACTTATTAAAAATATGCTTCAACTTCTTTTCAAGTCTATCAAGATTACCTTCATAGATTGCATACTTCATAGCCTTACCATTTCCTTTCCCAGTTCCTTCAAAAAGTTGTCTATTGTCAGCACACCTTATTACATCAGGGGTGTCTTGCCTTTATCAGATTTCACATTAAAATCTGCAAACCTGTCAGCCAACATTGAACTTTTTGAACGGTACTGTTCAAACCGTTGATGATTTCACCTTAAAACCACCAAAACCTGTTGACCTACACACAATAGACAATTTTTTGAAAGAACTGAAATCCTATTCCTTGGTTCTTTTCCCCGGAACTGCTGCAACAGTTCTTTTTGAAGTAGTCAGGAAGTCGGGGAACTTCCTGACCTGTGAAACAAAGTGCTGTGTCATCTCGTGCGGTTGATTCTTCCACTTAACGGTTTCTTGGTTTAGGGGTAAAGTGCTGATTGGTTCAGCCTGTTCAGTTTTCTTCAAATAGTTCTGAATACTTTGCTTTCTTGCCCTACCGTTCCTGTTTTCTTCAACTACTTTGACGGGTCTTGTTTATTCTTCACACGCTCTGTCTGCTATCCGGCAGCCTGACCACCATGTCACTTGCGTGTAGCCCTATCGCTTCACCCGTTCCTTCCTACTTGCTTTGTTTTTAGTAGATGTTTTATCTACTGACACAACAATACCATTCAGTAGATAAAATGTCAACACTTTTTTATAAAAAATTTGATAAAAGTTGATATTCAATCTATTTTATGGTATTCTTTAAGCATAACCAACCGGGAAGAAGGTGATTAAATGACAATAGGTGAAAGGATAAAAGCAAGGCGGGATGAATTAAGAATGTCACAAGAAGAACTTGCACATAAGATTGGATATAAAAGCAAAACTTCCATAAACAAAATCGAACTTGGTATTCAGGAATTACGGCAATCAAAAATAAAACAGATTGCTGATGCACTCCAAACAACTCCGGCTTATATCATGGGTTGGAAGGAAACAGAAGAAGATCAGCAGTTAAAAAAGTGTCGTGAACTATTAAAGAAATGTCACGGTTCAGATGCTTATGATGTGGTTTCCTTGTATCTCACCCTTGATGAATCCGACAAAAATGTTGTAAAGACTATGATTGAATCATTGCTTTCAGCAGAAAAATATTCTGTTAAAAAAGAATCATTGAACGCATAGGCAATATCATCATGGTTGATTTTTCAAAAAGGTAACTGTTGGTAACGGGTAACTGTTGCTTTTTTATACTGTATATTTTACTTTTTATATTCTTATTCATATAAGATATTTTATTATTAAGAAAAATACTACCAAACAGATACCAACCGTTACTATATTGAAAACACTGTATTTGCAACAGTTACTTGAACCGTTACCAACCGTTACGAACGGTTACCACAAAGAAGGGAAGGTCAGATTTATGAAAAAAGTCATTAAACTTGTCGTTTTAGCAATCGTTGTTATTTTCGTGATTATGGTTGTGAAGGATATTTCAAAGAATCCCATTCAGAAAAAAGAAACATCATCAGAAGAAATCCCGGTCATATTAGATGCAGATGCCTATTCAAGAATTTCATCTGAACAGTTGATTGAATTACTTGGTGAACCAAAGTCAACGGAAGATTGGAACAATGAAAATTCCAAAGGCACATTTCAAATGCAGCTTTATACTTATGACTTAGATGGAATGTATACAGAATTTATTCTGTATGAAGATGCTGTTGTCAAGATCAGATGCTTTGCAACTGAACCGTGGGAAATCAAGAAAGACTTTGACAATGTGTTCAAAATGTTCAACATTACGATAAAAGATAGTGCAAGGAAGGTTGTTGACACAGGTATTACTTATAAGTTTTCACCAGTATCAGACACCGTTGCAGAATTTGAAGTTTATAATTTTGATTCAGAAAAGCACACATTTGATTCAGTCTATATCACATACAATTTGAATTATTTTGATGACCCTAATTAACTGAACAAAAAATGAACCCCAACCGTTGCAGCGGTCAGGGTTCTAATAACTCTATACCAAGGAATAGGATGATATAGGCTATGCAACCCTAATTATATCATCCATTCCTTGAAATTTCAATCAGGAAGGAATGATATACATGGGAAGAAGAAACCCAAACGGTTACGGATGCGTAACCAAACTAAAAGGTCATAGGTCACGCCCTTGGGTTGCCAAGGTGACAATCTATGATGAAGAAGGACACGCCAAACAGTCACCAATAGGTTATGCTGAATCAGAAGAAAAGGCGAACATTCTATTGGCTGAATATAACAACAACCCTTGGGATATTGACCGGGAAAAGGTGACCTTGGTTATACTTTATCAGCGTTGGTCTGAAATCAAGTTACCAAGGTTAGGAAAATCAAATCAGCAGTCCTTGCGGGCAGCGTTCAAGCACTGTTCCAAATACTACGGTGTGAAGTACAGGTCAATGAAATCCTATCAGATGCAAGACTGCATTGACAACTGCGGGTGTGCATACTCTACACAATGGGCGATCAAGAACTTGTTCGGACACCTTGACAGGTTTGCATTTGAAATTGACCTGATAGATAAAATGTATTCACAAATAACCACCGCCCCACCAATACCTGAAACAACCCGTGAACCATTCACCCAAGAACAGATTGATGCACTATGGAAAATAAAAGATGAACCTTGGGTGAATACCGTGCTGATCTATATTTACACCGGGTTCAGACTTCAAGAATTGCTTGGAATGAAAACGGAACAGGTAAACTTCAAGGAATGGTACTTTGAAGGTGGTATCAAGACTGCTGCCGGAAAGTGCCGTATTGTTCCGATACATGAACGAATCAGACCATTTGTGAAAGCACTGGTTGATGAAGGAAACAAGTACCTGTTCACTTATCAGGGTAAAAAGTTCAGTCAGGCAAATTACTATAAGTGTTGGGGTGAAGTCATGGAAAAGATAGGTGCAGACAAGACCCCACATGAAGCACGGCATACCTTTGAAACCAACCTTGACAATGCCAAAGGCAACAGGAAATGTATTGATATGCTGATGGGGCATAAGTCAAAGGATGTAGGAAACCGGGTGTATAATCACAAGACTATTGAACAGTTACGGGACACCATTGCCCTGTTAAAATAATATTTTTTGCACTGAACCAGTAACAAATTAGAAACAAAAAAGGCGGTAAACCCTGTATTTTCAAGGATTTACCGCCTTAGTTTCTGTATTATATCATATGTTATTTTTCAAAAAAAGAGCGCATTTTTATTTTTCATGCATTTTTATTGAAACACAACCGGCAGATCCAGTAATTCCGTTTTCACCACAATATATGGACTGGAGCTCTCAACGCCTTTATCCTCTCCATTTTCAGGTCCTTTTAATTCCGTTGCTATTACAACAGAATTTCCCGTCAGATATAGCTCATTCACACAGATGCTGTATCCGCCGCCTTCCTGGGGCCCGTATCCCACCGCTATGTACAGATTTTCATCTGTGGAATACGTCATTTTAAAGGGGGCTGACATTTTCTGAGCAATCAGCGTCTGCAGTTCCTCAGGAAGTTCACTGTCAGGAACAGGCGTAATGGTAAGATCCCTCACTTTTTCCTCTTTTTTCTCCAGAATACTGCAGCCGGATAAAAACAGGCAGACTGCCATTGCCACGACCCAGACTGTACATAAAAAACGTTTCACATTTTTCACAAAAAATCTCCCGGATATACTGTTACAACAATATATCCGGGAGATTTTATTTCTATGTTTGTCTGTTTAATATTTATCAGCAGATCTTTCTGATCCAGCCTTCCGGAGCTTCGATGCGTCCC